>ENA-ORSR01000006-ORSR01000006.1-human-gut-metagenome-genome-assembly--contig:-NODE-6-length-159797-cov-16.890924_pt1 | contig 159797 bp, 180 predicted proteins | sample MGYA00241901_ERZ509166 | MGnify/ENA primary metagenome ERZ509166 (study PRJEB26280, sample SAMEA2338860) | human gut metagenome | biome: human gut; feature: human-associated habitat; material: faeces... | reverse complement strand
AAGCGCTCTTCCGGCTAGGAAAAGAGTATAGCGATCCGGTATCCGTATCGGTCTTATTAAGATAATCCTCCCCGGTGTCGTAATTAACAAAATAACGGGGATACCCGATGTTCCGATAATCATAATAAGGGAATGGTATCATGTCCCCCTGACCAAACTGAGTCAAGTAAAACATAGGCATCTTCCTCTTAAGTGAGAATCTTGATATAAATACATCACCTCCAAAAACAGGTTTACGCTTATCCTTATCCATCAACCCGCAACCACCTAACGATACCCACCTGATATCCTCTATCTGTCCGTATTGAGCCGGAGAATATTTCTTTATCCTCATATAGGGGCAGGATACGAAAGATTCACGTGTCATAAAATGAGGCGTCATACCAGCCACCTCATCGTTACGAATATTACACTCATCCTGAATACGGCTGGTATCGTAACTTGAAACCAACTCCGGATATTCAAGCATATATTTATCCATACCAAATGACATGAACAATGAATGCTCACGATCGAGGTTGTTTATGATAATAGGCTTACCGCCTACGGTCTCCCCTTGCGAAGAGATATCTGTTACCGGATATAACCCGCTCTTGATATATTTAGCCGTTGACAATCCACGTAACTCTGACTCCCCTATTTTTTGGTAAAATAAATTATAATGAGCGACAGAAGTATAATAATAAGCATAGTTCCGTCTAGGTCCCCTATCTATCAATGCCGTTAACCACTGATACCTGTACTTGCCTATATCCACCACGGACTGGGCTGTGGCCTTGGCGATACCCGTAGCCAGACGGATAGCCGTCAGCGCTATGCCGACAGGGTTGGCTAAAAAGAACACGCCTCCACCGACATATAGCTGTGAAGCCGACTGATATGTATACTCAGCTATAGCGGATATTAAATTAGCCATAGCCTCCACCGTAGCCAATGATGTTGCCATACTGTAAGCCTTACTCCCTAATATCGTCCATTTAGGGTGATCCTCCACCTCCCTGAATATACCGGAGGATTTACCTAATTGATAACCATCAACAAGGCACTCGGTGGGAGCGTCAGGCTTGTTAAAGGCAACATCAGGACTTAAGAATGAATACCAGATATTACCCTTCCTGTTAAACGGATGCGTTATAAATTTCTCACGATTAATATCCTTATAGATATACATATCATCAGACAAATCGTTGTAAGGGTAATTAGGATAAAGGTTAGCCGATCCGTCGGGATCATCGTACTTAAACATATCATAAGCCAGACCGGTTCCGATAACGCTCTTATCCAACGTCCTATCGCCCCTATACAACTCATATCCTATTATAGAATCTCTTCTGGCCTTATCTATAAGACCGTTCTCTACCGCTATATCCAAAAACTCATTAACGATATCGTCATCAAGCATCACCCCCATAGGATAAATATAGGAGTCAACTCCATATTGACCGGTCAGTTGAGACGGATTACCCATAAAAGGAGCGACAGAGTTATCCGGGAACTTGTAATGACGTATAGGTCTCTGACAAAACGTGGTTGACGTATTGGGGTACTCAGCGTTACCCCCATTACCGGTGAAATAAGACTTACCCCCAACTGATTTAGGAGACCCATAGTATTTCGTCAAAGAATCTATTATGTCCTTCCTCTTTGATCCTCCCGATGATATCCCGATCTTACTTGAATCATACAATTCAAAATTAGCCGGGTACTTATTGGTAGACTCCCAATATCCGAAATCACCATACTGATATGGTCTGGGAGCGCAGTCAGCGGGTTTATCCCCACATGAGACACACTTCGCCTCATAGGTAACAAATCTCCTTAATTTCAATTCTTTCGTGAAGAAGAACACGTATTTCACCTCCAGTGGCCGAATACCAAAACAGAACGGGGCGGGGAAGATGGCGGTGCCGGCCGTATAGAATCCGGCAAGTTCCTTCATGTCCTTCCTCATGGCGAAACCGGTGAAGAACACGCATACCGCAGGCTCGATGCAAACATATATCTTATGGAAAGTAGTCTTGTCATCATTCCAGAACAAGTACTTTGGCATCATAAATATCTTATGATCCACGTAATTCACTATAACACCTTTCTTGGCATCATTAGCCAAAGGATTAGGAGCCACGGTACCTTCCTTGTCCGAGAAAAACGTTATACGAACCTTATTGTATGATGATGAGTCGCCGATCGGATAATTATAGTTACCCATCATCTCTATGTACATAATACCGTTATCAGGATCGGATAAACCACTTATGTATTTCTCGTAATCCAACTCCACCCATCTGGCGTATGAGGATACATGTGGATAGAACTTGAAATAAGTCAAGTTGCTTCTACCGAACCAATTGGTCTTGGCGTCAATATCATTCTGCACAGACACACGACCTTCCCAGTCAGTAGTTATACCGGTATTGAACTTAGAATTATCACCATCGCCAAAAAGACACATGGCGTTCTCGATACCAAACTGACTCTCATATTGGGGGAAATAAGCCTCCATCGTATCCATTAACTGATCAAGCATCGTCTCCGTATGCTTCTTTCCTTCCCATTCGGGATATTGATACAAATATGTGCACTTACCCAATGACCTACCCCCTTGGAATGTAGGAAGTTGAACATCGTTAATAGTAGGATTCACATGAGGATCACCTACCGAGCACCCATTAGTACATATACCCTCATCATATAACTGCCGGACATTAGACATATCCTGACACAAGACCAAAGCGGAGGAGTCTATATCAGACGGGAATTTATCCTCATCCTGACCATCCAACCATTCCTGAACCAGATCTATGATATTCTTACCTCCACTGGAGTAATTATCGAAATCACACAATACAGAGAATTTCCTTTGTGACTCGGCGTTACTTTGTATTAATGTCGTAGGTTCGGTCTCCACGTAATCACTAGCCAGCTTATACGTAAAATCAATCCTAGAATCCACCAAAGAGTTTTTATCCAATATAGTCCTGGTCTCTATCCTCTCGATATCATCACATCCACTAGGGAAATCGGGAGCCTTTATACCGTCTTGATCCTCCGGCAATGATATAGCAGCGCATAACTCGTCAGTAATACCTACATTAGATTCTATGATATCACACAGGTTCTCTATATTATCAGCGATATAATCAATAGCATCATCTACCGTAACATCTTCCCCCATCGTATTGATAACGAATTGGGTCTCTCCTACCGTGGCATATTCCTGCTCTACATATCTGAGCTGCTTGACATCTAACTGATTCTTACATTCTCCTCCAAAATCATCAAATCCCCAAGATGGGTCGTTTATGATCTTTGCCGTATTCTTAAACTGCCAAAGATGACGGCGGCTGTTCCCCGCGCACTGCGGGTTGTTCTCCAGCACCGACGCAGCCGACAGGTCGTCAGAGTTACCGTCCTCATCAACGATAACCTCCATCTCCTCCCTTGTGGCCGGACGAGGGATAAGCGGGAATCTAGCCGTCCTGTATCCTGTATTGGTAAAGAATCTTATACCCAACGGATATACCTCGTCACGCATGAAAGAGGCGTATTTAGAGCAAGCCACACCGTCTTTATATAGATTCTCCGTGGCTATCGATGTCTGCCATTTAACGAAATGACCCAAGAAATTAACGACCGGTTGAAGATTCCATTCATTCTCCACGGTCAAGCCGTATTGAAGAAGACGATTCCCGACAGACGTCATGCCTCTGGCTGTCTTATATACCGGTATTTCCTTGGATAACTTCTCCATGGTCGTACGCTCGCTATATTGATCCGTAAGATAATAGATAGTCCTTTCCGTTATCGGATGTATACCTTCTATGAAATACTCAAGAACCGGGCTTTGCTCACCATTAAACCCAACCGTATTCTGTATAACACCTATCTTATAATGAGATACCTGCTTATCTATATTAGACACGGTAAGGCGGATACCCATGTTGGTTGACTTACCCCATAAACCATCGCGGATAACCATATCTTGACGATCGAATAACATGATTGGGTTGGTCAATGAGCAATATCCGGTCTTCTCAATCCCGAACTCATCGCACAACGCCACGCAGAACTGGTAGGTCCCGGCACGCAAGCTCCCCCCGAACTCCACGACCTCGGGCTCCACGCACGGGGCCGTCAGCAACGGGAACACCAGCAGCTTCTCGCAAGCCAGCCTACATCTCTCTATTGGCTTGTCATCCCCACATGTCTTATACCCATGGTAATGATACCAAAAATCACCATCATCATCCGGATTAAGAGCCTTATCGACCATAACATATCGCTGGGGATTATATCCATCGGTCCAGTATATCACCTTCCCGCATTTCTCGTCCTTGATCTCTATATCGAAAATCGGGTGATGAATGGAGAAGTTAAGACAAGGGTCATCGGTCCCATCCTCTATCAGGACCTCCATCAAATCACATATCTCATCGAAACGACCATCCGACTCCTCAAGTCTCTCGCCAAGGATACGATGGATGTCCTTTCCCGATCCAGCCAATTGATCCTCAACGGTCTTGATATAATCCAATGACCGCATGAATGTGATCTTAGACGTATTATCATCCGGATTAGATAGAAAGAAATAAGTATTATCACCAGCTATGTCATTCTTATACCCAATAACCTTATAGCCATCAAATCGCTTGCATAAAAGGGTACTAGGCTCGTTCTGGATCTTAAGCTGGCTTCCATCGTCACCCTCTATGGTAGCGTTCAAGGCAAAGCTGTACTCAGACGGGGATAGATCCTGTGGATGCTTATCCCTGTTCATCCCGGAGTCGGGAACCGCTATGTTAGAGTTATTTTGCACGACATTATCTTTTTCGCAAAGATAACAAATCCGACGGATAATCACTTACACGCCGGATCTAAGTAAAAACCATACGTATTATGCGAAAATATTCAAATCACGCGAATATAAAAAATCCCCCTAACTTTCACAAGTCAGGAGGAAGACTAAACACTTTGCAACGTTTACCCTTAATGAAAATACAAAAACATAATAATTATAGATTTTTCCCCATGTAGCTTGATTGCTTGTCGGCGTCCTCTACGGATATGTAGAAGAACCCGTTAGTCACGTATCTCTCATTGACATCCACAAAATCATTAGATCCTTTATCCACTCCTTTCTTCGATCCCTCATCACACACAGCTACCAGACTATTAAAGTCATTGGAATAACCTGCGACTACACCGTGTATATCCCGATTTCGAGGATCGAATACGTACCTCATCTTACATCTGTCATAAGCTAACTCTAAAGAGCTTTTGCTTAGCCTCTCATCTAATCCGGCACCCGCTACCAAAGCCAAAACGCTCTTTGATATATCACTCATGGTAGTGTCCTTGGCCGGGACCTTAGGCATAGAAACGCCTTCCATGACAAAATCCAACGCCTTATCTACAAGACCATCGAAATCATCATCTCTTATATAATCCTTAAGCACATCCAGTATATATAACCGGACATGGAGCTCGTTATTTACATCATTTAAAGTTATTATGATCCTAGTTTTCGGCAAAGCTAGATTATTCCTACACAATAAAAAATCAAATATGTCATAAGTAAAGGACTAAAAAATAAAAAACTCCCCCATCCTCACGGACGAGAGAGCTGATAAATATTTGTATTATGAAAAAGAACAATCACTCACCTATTCTTACAATACAGTCACGAGATTCCTTGTTATAGATCATTGTGCCTACCTTAGAATACAAGGTCTTTATATTTTGCCAATTATCCTCGCCGTGAGCGGATACGTTAGTAGGGGCATCACCGGTATAAACCTCCTCGCCTCCGATATTGACAAAATCATATCCACGTTTCTCCATCGTTCCGCCCTTATATGCCGTGAACCTGATAGTGACATTGCCTTTCTCACGACCACCATACCAGTTACCGTATATACTGCACCTGATCTCAAGAGGTAATTTATCGTAATTATCACCATCCAACAACGGCCCCATCTGGATCAAGGCAGCCTCATTACCTGATTCCATGTTATCACCGCCATGGATAAGATAATCACCTACCCGTTCCTGCGTGGTCTGATACTGTTTACTCCAACCAACCAGCTTGCCGTCAACATCCGGGAGGCCGGTGTTATCGAAACCGGTAGCCGTGTCAAAGTCAATGCCGTCCTCGTCAGCCCAGATATACCTAAGCACAAGGTAATCGAACTCCGGGATGATCACCACCGGGACGGACTCCTGCCTGCACACGAACGTCTTCTCCTCCTTGGTGCCTTCTTTTATAACCTTGTACGTAGCCTGACGTATCTCTCCAGTCTCATTGATATCAGCGGTAACCCTAACCTCAGCAGGGCCGGTACCACTTGTCTTATCTAAATGTATCCAATCAGCCATATCATCGTATTTTGTTAAATCAATTTAATATACTTATCAAAAGCGTTGGGCCACATACGCCCATAAGACAACATCCTCCTCCTGTTATCTTCAGCCAGCTCCCGATAATCATTTAATGTAATCATCGACATCTTAAGCTCCTTCATAGCCCTAGCGAACTTGCCCGGCTCCTGCTGAGCATATAATTTATAAGCGTCACCAGCACCCTGCATCAAGCCATTCACAGCAGCGTTCTCAAAGATCTTCATCTTAATATACGTCTCGACATAATCCTCAAGGTATCCTAACGCCGTTTCAGGTATATATGGGAGACCGTCATCATCCTTAGGCGTAGCACGATATATGATATAAATAAATCCATCAAACCCGGTATACATAGTATTGCCAGATATAGTTATATCATAATTATCCCAATCGTACTTATCCCGATACTTGTCGGCGGCGCAATCACGCCTCAACCCACGACCTATAGATAACCTTACGGGATGATGATAATGGAAACGAACCTCGTGAGACCCTATATATATCTTCTCCGTGATCGTCTTCTCAAACTCCTCCTTACAGCACTCGGTGCAGGAGTTCCAACGGAAACCGCGCTCGGTGCGCTCGACCCAGCCGATCTCGTGTTGGAGGTCAGCCTTGGCCTTGTCGCCGCCCGGAATCTCACAGACAAGAGGCTCACACCTATAGGCATCAAGCATGTCGAAAAAATCAGAAGGCAATACCGCCTGTTTGTTGCTGGTCTTGACAACCGCCTCGGACATGACCGCTATAACACCCCCGAACCTTTTCAAGGCGATCTCAGCCCATCTATAAACAGACGAGGTATCTATAGCCCCGCTATCATCGTATTTATGTAAATCGGCCTTGATCTCGGCCAACAACCCTTTTATAGTCATATTCAAGTCTTTTGCACAAAGATATGTATTTGAATCCGTGATACAAAAAAAATCCAGTCTACCCTCACGAGCTAACTGGATCATAGAAACTTCTACAGCTTATAAACCCATTTAACTCCAAATACCTTACTTTCCGATTCAACTTCCCGGTACAAGAACTTATATCTCCTTCCAGACTCCATAGCCATCCTACACTCCTTGTTTAATGCTGGAGAGATATATAAATGAAAATACTTATTCCTCGGCATAAAATCCATACACGTATGGACGTAAGAATATCCACCTGTCCCACGCCTGTTTATAGTCCCGGTAAGTTTATTCAGATATATCTTACGGTTGGGATTAATCTTATGACATAGATAACCGATGTTATTTATATAAACCCCTCCCTCATCCTCCAGATACCTATCACGTATGACTTTCCAGATCAACGACTGGCACTCAAGGATATCATTCTTATCCACGATCGTATGCTTCCTCCTTTTCCCGTTCTTAGACATAATAGATCTATAGAATCGAAGAAAGTATTGATCAAGTATTTTAAATGACTTTGTTTTCATGTCGCAAATATAATAATTTCATCCTTATTCAAGAAATATTTGATAAGTTTTGGTGTGAGTGTGATGGTGATAAGGCCGCACTTACCGCCGCGGCACAGGCTGACGCACAGAGACTAGCGCAGGAAAAAGCCAACGCTATGGAATGCGATTGTCCCAAAACATGGAGCGCTAGTGTAACGACGTCTAGCGGAAGCGGGAAGACGATAAATTACACCATACAATATAATAATCCATGTGGATCGGAAAAGACGTCTAGGATGACTATAGGATACAAAAAAACGAATGGTCAATGGGAGTATGAGACAAGAATAGTCCCTATTCCTTCCGGATCAGGAACTTTCTCTGATTCTACAACAACCAACTACGGGATATCATCTGGAGCTTATGCTTATTATGAGGATGGTCAAGGGAGTGGATCTTGTTGACAATAAAAAAAAGGAGAGGCTTATATAGTCTCTCCTTTTTGTTACGATTAGATGAATCTAAGATCTTTCCTCCTAGTATGATTCAATATCCTACTAATATGTCTGGTACTTAATCCCGTTCTTTCCTTTATCTTATCATAGATATAACCCTTGGATACGTAAGCCGACATATCTCTCAGATCTTTTATAATCTTGTCATACATATCGTGCACCTCATTATATCTTATGATTGAGCTATCCCTCATCCCTCTTTCGCCTATACCTTCAACTATGGCGTCATTGAAACCAAAGAAATTGATTATTGATCTTATTAGATTCATGTTATTGAATTTTTTGTGTTTTCTTATTAATATCCATATCCGGGTTCTCATCCGTAGGGATCTGCAATTTGGTTACAGTTTCCCTTAATGTTTCGGAAACCACATATTCAAGAAGTTTGTCTGGGCATATGAAATCATAATCCCATTGAGATATACATGGATTATCTTTTTCCGTTCCACATCCCCCTAGTTCTAACGCCGCTTTCCTGTCAAGGGTTATAAGATCCACGTTTATAGCCTCTATATTTATATCAGGTATATAGATATATCCATCATTGACGTAATAATAATATTGATCTATATTACCATATTTACGTTCCTTATTATTAGCGTATTTTCTTAACGATATAGGAGTGAATATAATATCATCCATGATGTTCGATACCTTTATAATAGCCGGTCCTATACGGGTGTATATCATATCGGGCAATCTTTTCTTAGATCTCATAAGAACCCGGCATAACTTGAACTCATCAAAACAGCAATCAACCTTCCGGACTCTCTCCATCTCCAGACAATTGATATGGGTGTATAATGATTCCTCGCCGAACAAAGTACCGTCAGCGTATTTCTGGGCTATATAAGACCTTGCTTTTTGTCTGCCTATAGATAATATCCACCTCCTACTGACATGAGCGTCCTTATTGATGGAGTTCATATCATTTATGATCCTAGATACAAATTCTGAATTTTTCATGCATGAAATACTAAGGAGGGGATATACCCCTCCGGTTATTACTTCTTTTTCTTAACCTTGCCTCCACATTTCATTTGAGGTTTCTTTTTCTCGGAGACTTTGCCTCCTTCTGCCATCTTCTTTTTCTTAGTACATGTCATAGTCTTACTTTTTTAATGTTAGTGATACAATATTAGTCATTTATATCGAAAATAGAATAAAAGAGGTTGATGAAACTACCAACTTACCGCCGCGGCACAGGCTGACGCACAGAGACTAGCGCAGGAAAAAGCCAACGCTATGGAATGCGATTGCCCGGAGCAGAAGACGTGGTCATGGTCTGTATCTATGAATAATGATTGCATGAGTCATGAGCAACTTGTCACATCAAGAGGATTTACGATTACGTATAATAATCAATGTGGTAGATCTATATCTGGTTCTGTGAGTGGTGTAGGATATACACAAAACGGAGAAGAGCAGGTCAATAGCGCTAGCTTTACAATTCCCGCAGGATCTGGAAGCAAGAGTGGAAGTGTGTATTTTAGCCGAGAAGTGGTATGTGGAGATGTAACAATCTCTGGTCATGATTCAGGTAATTGTTGACAATCACTGCTGTGATGGTTTTTTAATAAAAAGGAGAGACTTATTAGCCTCTCCTTTTTTTGTTATACATCAGAATCTTAACAGTTCCCAGATCCTCCCCCAGAAACACTTATGGATCCACATTGTACTCCTGAATCAAAACCTATGACACCGGTTTTTTTACCAGACCCAGTAGGTATACTTACGGTAGTACTTCCAGCCGTAACGGTTTGTCCATGATCATTCCTACCAGTAACAGTTACAGTTATTGATTTAGATGATCCACATTGATTATTGTAAGACACTTCATAGGAGCACCTTAAGGTGGATGTAGAACCAGACAGGCCATTACAAGGATCACCGCTCAGCATAGCGTTGGCGCTCCATGTTTTGGGGCAATCGCATTCCATAGCGTTGGCTTTTTCCTGCGCTAGTCTCTGTGCGTCAGCCTGTGCCGCGGCGGTAAGTGCGGCCTTATCACCATCACACTCACACCAAGCGCCATTATTACCTCCCGCTACCCAATAAGCGGAAGCCGTTGGAGCCGTACAACCTGCCGGACAACCTTGCTTGGTAGCGGTAGCCTCTACATAATCATTACATACCATTTGAGGACATACTCTAGCATTCACGATAGCCTGATAACCAGCCTTGGCCTCAGAATAAGCGTCATAAGCGGCACTAGAGGCAGCCTGCGTCGTACTCCTGCAATACTCTCCGGCAGAAACGACCTTAATAGGGCTATCAGGAACGCATATATCACCACAGCTACCCGAACATCCCTTACATACCTCATTGGTATAGATAGTGTAATCATATGGATTACAACAATGCTCACCACCATTCTGCCAATATCCTGTAGGATCACACTCGCTGGAGTAATGTTCCTCGCTATTACCATTGTTACACCTGCTATCATCCATATGGTATGTATTATCACATCCGCATCCACAAGATCTGGAATCATACTCAACCACCTCGTCTTGATCAGAAGCAGAGGAACAAGGATTGGTTTGACTTCTTTTCTTACGATAGGTACACCCGTCGCAATAATAACTCCAATTACCATAAGTAGGAGTATCATCATCGTCGGCACAATCACCATTCTTGTTAGCGTAAGCTTGAGCGGCGGTCTTAGTCGCCGTATCATTCTTGAAAGCGTTCTGAACCTTGCTATCGGCATCCGCCTGAGATACGGTAGATGTCAACGCTGGCAACCCTAAGGCACTATAAGGAACGGATAGAGCGACACCATGTTTACATGTACCACAATTATCCTTATAGAAAGTAGCACTTCCAGTACCGGTCCATACGCAAGTTCCATGTTGGTTAGCATAATCCTGTCCTTTCCGATCTAAGATCTGTTCTGCCTTGCTCCTAGCGTCAGCCAAAGAAACCTTGCTGGTGATAGGCGTACCGCCGTTGGCTTGCGTAGAGGTCACCGTTATTCTCTGACCAACCCCGCTTCCAGCGCAATTGTTCCTATAGAAGTCACGGCTTGCCACATAAGTCCAAGTGCATCCTCCATTCTTGTTGGCGTAGTTCTGACCATCAGATCCACGAACAGCGTTCTCGGCCTTCTTATTAGCGTCAGCCAAAGAAACAGTGGAGGTATACGGGTGTCCAGGCAGTCTGTCGCTACTTACGGATACCAAGTCGCCAACGCCGCCATCAGCGCAATTGTTCTTCCTAACCTGTCCGGTATAGCTTCCCGTCCAAGTACAAGTACCCCTCGAGTTAGCCACGCTCTGTCCTTGAGAAGTTACTGCCGCCAATGCCTTAGCGTTAGCGTCAGCCTGTGACACACATGACTTAAACTTACCACCTGAAGTAGGATTAGGATCGGTAACATCATTCTGAGTCACGGTAACAGAACTACCAACACCTCCGTCAGCGCATTGACGGGTAAAGGCCTTGGATGCCGTACCAAACCAGAAGCATGTCTTATTACCGCCAGCTATATACCGCTCTTGATTATCAGGATCAGTATAACAGGTATTGGTGTTACGTTGATGTAACTGAGAGATACAGTCCTTACATACAGTCTCTATAGTCTCCCATACCGGTTGCTCTGTCTTCGTATGGCACGTATCATCGTAGTTCTTATTGACGAACGCCTGACCCATTCTGTCGATATAGGCCTTAGCCAAAGCGTCTGCCTCTTCCTGAGAACGGGTTGAGGTGAAGAACTGACCCATAAGATCCGGGGTTACGGTAATAGGATCGGCGTACTGACAAGTAGGACACTTAGGAGTGAACTCCTTGCTATAATTACCTACATATATCTTCAGCTCATCACAAGTACCACGATCATTAGCTATAGCCTGACCTTGCGCCTTGACAGCGGCCTTAGCAAGCTCATCGGCGGCAAACTGGCTCTCATATGAGTAGAACGGACCTCCGGTGACGTCAGCTTCCGTTACGGTCACAGAAGACGGGATAAGACCGGATGGACAGTTATTCTTCTCGAACGCCTCGCTATAATGGCCGGTGTACTTAGGAGCCTCATGACAAGTACCACGCTCATCGGTGATCTTCTGACCTTGATTCATTACAGCGGCCATAGCCACTAAATTAGCCTCATCCTGAGATACGCAAGACTGGAACGGATGACCATCGACCATATCCTGTGTCACGGTGAACGGATCTCCTATCTGATTAGCTCCACAATTGCTCTTAGTGAACTCGAAGCTAGCCCTACCGGTATACATAGTAGCGTTAGAGCAAGTACCCTTGGTGTTAGCCAAAGCCTGCCCTTGAGCCTGTACGGCGGTCATGGCCATAGCGTCAGCGGCGGTCTGGGAGTCGTTAGACTGGAATGGGTGTCCTTCTACCATATCTTGGGAGATCGTCACCTTAGATCCGATCTTACACTCACCACAGTTGTTTCTCGTGAACTCCAAGGAAGCACGGCCGGTGTACGTACAAAGGGCGTGGATATTGGCAAGGGCCTGTCCTTGGGCGTCAACGGCGGCCTTGGCCTTGTTATTGGCATCCTCCTGAGATACGGTAGACGTGAACGGATAACCGTCAACCATCCTATCATTTACCGTATAAGTACCACCAGTGCCAGTACCACAATTGTTACGGGTAAACGTACGTGTATAAGTACCGGTATATACAGGCACCTTCTCGCACTTACCTTTCACGTTAGCCACATCCTGACCTTGAGCCTCGACGGCGGCCTTAGCCTTATTGTTGGCATCTTCCTGAGATACGGTAGACCTGAAATCCCCTGTCACCATAGTCTCGTCTACAACGACCTTAGTGCCGTATTGAGTCTCATCACAATTGTTACGGGTAAATTCCTTACTGTATTTACCATGATATACGGTCTTCTCCTTACACTCGCCCTCCAAGTTAGCTTGTTGTTGGGCGTTAGCCTCAAGATCGGCCTTAGCCTTATTGTCAGCATCCTCCTGAGAGATAATAGAGAAGTACTTACCAGCGGCTACAACATAAGTATAAGGTTGACCGATATGGAACTCATCGCAATTGTTTCTAGTGACTGTCTTCTCCATCCTAACGTTATAGTAGACGTTAGTCTGACAATCGCCACGCTCGTTGGTAATAGCCTGACCTTGCGCCTCCACAGCGTCCTGCGCCAGCTTATTGGCGGCATCCTGTGATACTGTAGAAGTGAACGGATAGCCGGTACACATCTTCTCATCCACGGTAAAGTCAACAGGCGTAGAACCTTCAGGACAATTGGTTCTCTGGAATACCTTAGAATACGATCCGGTAAATACCGGTATCTTCTCACAGTTACCCTTGATATTCGCTATATCCTGACCTTGAGCCTCGACAGCGGCTTGGGCTAGGCTATTAGCGTCTTCCTGAGACACGATGGATCTGAAGTCCCCTGTAACCATCGTCTCATCGACAACCACATCAGTACCGTATTGGGTGGAGTCACAATTGTTACGGGTAAAGGTCTTACTAAACTTACCATAATAGATATTCTCCTTAGGCTTACACTCACCCTCCAAATTGGCTTGTTGTTGACCGTTCTTCTCAATATCCTCAAGAGCCTTCCTATCGGCGTCCTCCTGAGAGATGGAAGATACGTACTTGCCCTCAGGAATGATATAAACATATTCCTGACCGTCACTGAACTTATCGCAATTATTACGTATAAACGTCTTTCTCTGCTCCTCGTTATACCAGATATCGGTTATACACTCACCATGCTCGTTGGCGTATTTCTGACCGTTCAGGGCTATATCCTCCATAGCCTTGGCGTCTGCGTCCTCCTGCGAGATAAACGACTTGTAAGTCCTTTCCTCGACCGTATACAACACCACCGATCCATGCTGGTTGGCCAGACAGTCGTCCTTGGTGAACGGCTGAACCATCTTGATATTATAATAAACGGGCTTGGCGTCCTGAGCTATCATATACTCCTTGACAATATTACCGTCCTTTGACGTTATACGGAACTTAGCCGTACAGATCTGACCGGTATAATTAGCCTTGTATACGATATTAAGCTTATTATCGCCTACCCCATGGCTCTTGTCGTTAATGGCAAAGCAATTACCCTCGACACAATTCTTATCTATTTCCCTTGCCATATTATCCTTCAGTTATTCTCCATGAAACATCATCTCCGGCCTCTACCCTCACGATTTGGGTATCACCATCCTTATTAAGCGTCAACCTTTGCGGATCCACGTTGAAGGGTGGTTCCGGTTCCGGCTCACTACCATCACCGCAAGTGCAACATACCAGCTCGATATCATACTCGGTATTTGACTTGATATCGATGACAACCTGACCGTTCTCACTAGTTACGTTATCAAAGTCATGATCAAGTATGATATAAGGTATATCATTAGGCTGTTGATTGATATTAACAACCTTACCGTTCAAGACAAACATCTCATGATGTTGTTCGTTATCCATATTCTTAGGCATAGCTATGACAAAGCTAGCCTCATACAAATCAGTGGCTCCGGGATCCTCAGGATCGGCATACACTATATATCTGCTATCCTCTTCCGGAACCTTCATGGATAAGCCATTCACGTTCATGGAGACTATATAAGACTTGCTCACCGAGCCACCAAGGGTAAGGCAGGAGGCCTTGACCGAGGCGGAGTTAAGCTTGGCGTTGATGACCGCCGTCCCACCCTCCATGTCGAACATGATATTGGCCGGATCTACGCTCACCCGCTCAATACCCTTCTGGGTTATGGTAGCGAGTTTCGTTACCTTGCCTTTCTCGACCGCTACGTAAGTCTCCCTAGGCAACCTACCCATCCATCCCGGCTCTACTTTAATAGCCACCTTATCAGGGCCGGTACCGGAAATCTTGTCGTAGGACACCCATGAGGAGCCTTGCTCGATCTTAGCAAGAATATCTTTTAAATTATTCATATCATTCCGCTTGAGTTATAGTCCATTTATCACTCTTACCTACGATAATCTCCAGAATCTGCTCACCGCCCTCAGGAGGATACTCGAAGTTAGTAGGCTTAATCTCAAACACGCTGGCGCCACCACAACCAAGATCGCAGATCATGTCCGGCAACCATCCCTCCTCGAAAAAACGCTCTATAAGCTCCCTGACGGCCTCTGAAAAAGAATCAAGCTCCAACCTGTCTGCTGGGACAGACCCTTTCTTAAGTGTCTCACCACATACCCAACCGTCACACTCGGAAGCCAAGACCGTATCATACACTCTCTTAGCCATAGCATGAAGTATTTAAAATATTACTATTCAATGTAGTATATACGATATTAACATCAGCGAACTCATCGCCCATGCAATACCTTTTCTTGAACTTAATGGATCTACCAGAAACGACATACCCGTCGTTAGGTACGATAGTACCGCAGTAGGTCACGCTAAGAACATTCAGAGGCTCGTATCTTAACCTTACGGCCTGCACTCCCTTAAACGAATCCCTTTGGATGGACGCCGTTGCTCCAGATACGGCAACCAGCTTCCTTACCAGAGACTCGATTACGCTATTCATGCCATCTCCGTTCCTGATATCTGCCTCAGGAAAAGACTGACCATCATATATGATCTGGGAACTGTAGATACTACATTCATTCCCCGGTCTATATTCCGGCTTACATGGATTACAGTTATTCCTCATATCAAATCAATTTATTAATCATTCTCCTTAATTCAAGTATCTCAGCATCCCTGTCCCGTATAGCCTTTATCATAGCGTTAAGGACATCAGACATATCGCAGCTGGGAGATAATCCCAATGACTCCACACGTACCTTGTCTCCTGGATAAACACAGTCGGTGCTCATGTACGTAGAGCACGGTACTTTCGTATCGTCTACAGTAGGCCTGTATTGTTTCTTGTTACAACCATTCATTGTTACCATACCTCCTCTTCAGTTCCGCTATCGCCACCGCCATTACCGGCGTTGACAAGCTCGTTTATAATCTTCTTCAAATCCAGAACCTCACGATGGTATAAATCTATCTGCTTATCCCTAGACGCTATAATACGTCTCAATGAGTCTATAACAACAGAAAGATCAGTACCTTTCTCTATACCGTCCACCACCAACTCATCACCTGAGTATAAGACGCATTTATCATATAAAACTATAGGACATCCATAGCCAACACAAGGCTCGTCCTGACAATCCCGATCGCAAGGATCACAAGGATCCTCGGGGCATTTGTTAAGAAACTTGTCTATCTTAACGCCATGACAACACTCTTCGGGACGTTCCCGTGAATGATCATGACAACAACCACCTGAATTACACATATGAATAATATTAATGTTTTTAGCAAAGATACAGATTTGGTTTGATTATAAGACAACAAGACGTATGAAACAATAAGAGGTAGAGACCATAAGCCCCTACCTCCAAACACTAATCTAACATTATGGAAAACTAAACGCGCATCATCACCAATAACATTGATCCTCTTGATCAATATTCTCAATCCATTTCTCGCACTCAAGATTAAGATCAGCGTACTCCTGCCCCTCTACCATCAAAACCTCACGGGCTTTGGCGTTGGCATCCTCAACCGATATCCATGATCTAAACCTATTGGCTTTGATAGAATAATATACCCTACCTGATTTATATCCAAACGGGCATACCTTCTCAAACCAATCACCGATCGTAGTATTATAGAATACAGGGGAGCAACTACCTTCGGAGTTAGCCTTCTCCTGTCCTTCTTTCATAAACTTCCTATAAGCTAACGTATCAGCATCAATTTGGGATATATCGGATATGACGGCTCCGGCTGGCAATTCATACACAATACCTTCTTTACCTGATGTCCCAGCCTCACAATCGTTCTTGTAGAAAACGCCACGAAAAGGTTGTGAGGCCCAGTCCTCGCAGCAAGCCCCAACAGCGTTGGCCTCCCCCTGCCCGATCCTTTCAAGCTCTACCATAGCTTTATCATTGGCGTCTTTCTTGGATACGTAAGAGACGAACCTGCCTTCCTCTATACATACCTGTTCCTTGGACCCCTTGCCGCTTACGCAATTATTCTTGATAAACTCATCGCATACCTGATCATTATACCATACAGCCGGTATTATGTCGGCATATGTGTTAGCGTAGTCCTGACCATTGGCGTTGATATCATCCTCAGCCTTGCTGTCAGCCTCCTCCTGCGTATCGCCAAAATAGACGTTGGCCGGGACCCGGTAGTCAACAGAGCCGCCCACGTACCCGGCAGGTGGATTGTTTCTGGTGAACGTCCGTACTATTTCTTTATTACTGTATATCATTACGATTCACTTTGTTACAAAGATAAATATTTTACCGATATGAGACACATAACCGTAAATACAAATATGCAGTTGCCTGATTATCAGTTTTTGGGCAAAAATGGAATTAATTATCCCAGTGATTAAACGACTCCGATCCGGCGAACACCCCATAGTCCCTAAACATGCCTCCACATAATATGAAATCACTTTTCTTACTACCATTTATAGACGACAATATATGTTTATAACCTTTGCCTGTTATGTAAATAGTCCTCGCATATATAACCTTACCAGATTCAGTGCATATATTCTTATCACGATAATGAGCGAACCCTTTCCTTACGGCATTAGCCGTAATCTCCCAATCTCCATTAACCTTAACCCTTTTGACTATTATCTTTATCTTAACAAGAAAATCACGTAGACATCTATCACTTATGATTATATCATTCTGCTCAAGCTTCTTGGCCAAATCCCTTATCAGCAAATCTGACTCTCCAGACATGATAAATGACTCGGAAAACTCTATATCCTCTCTCTTCGATTCAAGAACCTTAGCCATCTCCTCGGCTTTGGCCTTCTCCTCTAACGCCAGCTTCTCGGCGGCCACCCTGCCACGATATTCCTTAGCCCAAGCCTCAGCAGCGGCGGGAGGATCATTAAAATCAGGAATCACGCATTTGCCTGTAGTGAGAAGCTCTTTAATCCTGTCCAAGCACCATAACCTGAAATCAACGCTAAGCCACTGAGCGAAATCTAAAGCCAGATCCTCACACATCCATGTGCCAGGATTAACCGTACCCCTGATAATCGTAACAGGCTGAAAATCAGCATTACCATATTTTCTGGTAATGGCATTAATTAACTCATTTACAGAAGATAACGATAAATAATCATTTGGTCTCTTTTTAAACGGCTTCGCCATTTCGGTAGCATTCACATAAGTAATACCGTTCTCTGTTTTGAAGGTTATATCACAACCGTTGTAGCTAAATATTGTAGATAATCCGTTTTCGTTGGATTTAGACGCCAAAATCCTACTACTATTATTCATAGAATCATTGGAAATAATTATATTTGCACTCATAATAAATAACCTATGTCCATTACATCGTGAGATATGATGGACATACAAAAATAGCCAATCGAATCGTCTATGACAAATCAATTGGCTATTTTTTTATATCCAACGCATAAAGATACTTTACAACTTACAAGAGTATCTATCTAACCTACTTGTTTAGAAGACTCCCTGCAAATTGGATACTTGATTTACAGTGGCTTAACATCTAGCAATCCTCATAAATCAATATCTATACATCTGATTATCACCATCGTCCATTTTTGGACTATGGCTCGTTACCCATTGCATATCTTATCCTCTAACGCATAAAGGATTTTAGCTACAGTCTTATCACCATTTACCTTCACGCAAGATTCACCAAGATCCCGGACATCTATAGCCTCCCTGATACGGATAAGCTCCTCATAGATCTCCTCTATCACGTCGGAGATCATAACGCACTCACCAGAGTCCTTATATTTTGACCACTCTGGAAGATCGCCCTCGTAAGGCACGCAAGTGGACGGAGTTATATGTGAACAATTATACTTTTTCATACTAGCAACCTGTTAATATGTTCCTTTAACGATCTTATCTCATCCGGGCATAACCCGCAATCATTATCGCATAATGATCTTTGTAAACGAATTATCTTGCCCCAATAGGATACATCGGGCTTGTCCCCGATCCTATACCTATGATACCTCATGTATCTACCCCACTGGCAAGAAAGCCATTCATCTACGACCTTACATAGATCTATTCTATCAAGGCTTGATATACTTTGTGCGCCCATCTAGTATCTCCTTTCTCATTTCTTGTACCTCCTCGTCAGGCGGGCATCCATATGGCAGGTTCTTGATCCACTCACGGATCTTCTTCTGCATGTTGAGATAGACGATACCCACGTCACCTATGGTACGGGTCTGTTTGTATATGCTCACCACGTCACGCTCCATGGTCTTCAACGGATCGAGCATGACCATACAACCGGCGGTGCTCCTAGAAGCGTATTCCATATCGCTAACAACGGTAGAGGAAGCACGATTCATCATACTTCTCTCAATCCTTTCTCTCTCGGCTTTTAACGCCTTTTCCTTACAAGTATTACAACCCACGACTAAATATTTTTATGTTCAACAATCCACGCAATTAGTAGCCATCTCAAGAAGCTCTCCTACACGATCAATGATCTCATGAGCCGCCTCTATATTATCCAACCTGACGTTAGCCTCCGCTACAGCCATAAGCGTCTCCATCTCCTGTATCTTATTTATAAGATCCTTATCCTTATCCTCGCATAGGATATCAGTCTTAATCCATAGCCGATCAAGACGTCTGCGTATAAGATCCGTCTTAAGATACTTGCGACTGAAGTTGTAAGTAGAAGGGCTACCTATGATCTTGATATCATATATACCATCAGGTAGATCAAGATACTTGACATTACAATCATCGTAATTAAAGCAATTGAGACCTAGTGTTAGGCTGGTAAAGGTATTGACCTGATTCTTGCCAAGGAACAACGTAACGGGGTCGGACATGCCCGGCGTAGTGATCTCGATAATCGCCTTCCTGTCCTCCAGTAGCCCCCACTCAGACTCATCCAATACCTGAAGCACCTTAGGATCACGTGTCTCTAGCACCTGAAATGACAGCCTAATATCATTCATATTAACCTTCTTATCGTACCGGCACAAGCTATCGTCATAACGAGCCTGCATATCAAGGTCCGGGACATCGGTATAATATGTCTTGACCTCATGACCGTTGATAAACACCGATGTTATCTGGCAAACATGAGACCTAGCGACATCGAAAAACACCATCCTTACATTACCCTCATAATCAACGCCAGATGTCGGGTATGTTAGTATCTGGGTATTATACTCACCATCGTTACGTCTAGCCACGACAGTAATTACGATAGGTTTTTCTATATCGTAATCATCCATGATAATCCTTGCGGCAAACTTATCATGAATTATCTTCGGTATGATATTGATCTGATTCATCTTAGTATCTTTTTCACAAAGATAGCACATGTTGTGTCAAAAATGAAATCTATCCAACCCCAAAGATATCATCAAGATCGTCCATGCTTTTGATAAACCCGCGATCAAACATAAAAATCAATGACCTCATCAGACCAACGCATCTCCCTACATTTATTGTCATCGTGTCAATGATAAACCTAAACACAGGGGAGTTAGGATTGCTAAACAAAACGGTGTTTACGAAACGGGTGGATAAATCAACAATACTAGACACAGCCTCGCCTGTATCATCACCATCTTCCCTATAATTATGAAGAAGCTCATCGCTATTATCACTAAAAACAAAAAATGGCTCCAAATCCTCATCCAAAAAAGACACTATTGAATGAGAAATATAGCATGAAGCGCAATCAAAAACAAGCCTCTTGATATCATCCCCGTCATAATCGCCCAAAAACAAGGCGATAGCCGGCATATCTATCCAAAAGGACCTTTTGGTTACAAGGCGCCTAAGATCTTTTCTTGAACCCAGCAAGTCCCTCAAAGCGTCCTCGCCACCATCAAGCTGGTCGAAAAGCATAGAGGCGTTAAACAGCCTGTTCTTTTCATTAAACATAATCTTAAAATCACCGGACCTGACTATTTTCATGGCAAAAATATTTTAGTTAAAACACAAACAATCACTAAGCGGCTCAGAAGAACAGACATAGCCGTCAAGGAACGGGGTGCTATTATCAGGAATCCACACATCATCAGACAACGCGGCCATACCAAACTCATCAACTATCTCATCCCCAGACACATAATCATAAGCCTTGACGCCAAAGATCTTAATCCTTTTAACCTTGCCAAAAGCGGACTTGACTTCCTTTATCTTCCTATCCAACTTCCTCACCCCATCGATGAACTCAGAGAAAGTGACACCACGCTCATCTAAATAGCTCTTTATAGCCCTCTCTATGGTCTTGATACTGACATTCCCAAAGCCCTTCTTCCTGACCTTGTTCTGAACCTTTCCCTTAAAAGAAATGCTCACACCGTTGTTCTTGGAGGACACAAAATCCTTAAGGTCACGTTTCCTGATCGAATCCATGGAGTCATAAACAACACGCTTGATATCCTCGGCACGCTTCCTATTGCACTCATGGGCTTTATAGGTAGGATTATTTATATTTCGTTCATCCTCTAGCTTATGATGCTTAGGAGGGCAATTGTCCCAATAATAATACCTCGCCTTGTTACTATGTACAAAAAGGTCAGGATGCTCTTTCTTCACCTTCCTCACCATAGCATAATAACCGTGGACAACAGCCACGTTAACATAACTGATCAAAAGCCACCTAACTAACTTTATCTGATAAGCGAGATTATCACCACCAAGACGATGATGCTTGATATAGTAATTAACTATTTCATTCACAAAGTAATAGAACCACTTGATGTTGTATTGGATCCCCAGCGCCCTAAACCTTATAGGGTCAAGGCATATGATAAGAATGCCTATCAGTGTCTCCGATATCGGCTTCTCAAGTATCTCTGACTTGGATGATGATTGACACTTTATCCTAGGGTTATCGCAACAAGGATTAGCATTGTCATTAAGCAAATAAGGTAGGATGACCTTGCCGGAATCCCTCCTCAAGGCCCTGTTTCCCTCTGACATCCTCTTTTTTTCGGAGGAAGATGCGAACTGATCAAAAATAAGTTGTAACTTTACCATAATTTTTATGCCTTTAAGGCAAAGATACGAAAATATCCGTATCTTCAAAATGAGTGCTTGTGAAAGTACTCATTTTTTTTGTTTATGATCGCGGCTTTTTACGGCGATCGCTATGGTCGAAATCCAACTTAGACATTGCGTAGGGAGACTATCGTAGGGATAGTTAAGAAAAGAGATGTATTTATTTATCCACCTTCTTTTATAAATACAGTTGTCTATTTTGTGACATGTGATATAAGAAACTTTCGCCCCCTTAAGAAGGGAGTCTCATTATAAAGATTTTCTTTATTTATCTCATAAGTTGATTGATTAAAAAGAGTTAGCTAACGCTTTGTTATTATCTAAAGTATATAACTTAATTACATTAATATGAAAATATGTAGTAGATTGAAAAATCAAGATCTCAACAATAACTTATATCAATAATTTAGTTTAGTGTATTTTTGACATCTACTTATGTTGTCTATGGATCTTTAATCGACAAACAACTACCTACATCAGACGTTAATGCATTGATATGTTTACTTCTTTCCAACGCTTAAGCGTAATATGCCAAGGGGAAAAGGGAGGTGGGCTACGAGTCGCTCCGCTCCTGGCCGGCCGTGTGGGGATACCTCCTGCCCTGCCTCACGGAGCCGACACATTTCCTTTTGGTGTCAATAAGTGTAGACCTTGAAAAGACATTTCCTCAAACAGTATACTAGATAAGGGATTCTCTTTAAGGGATATTCTAGTTGATTGACATACTCCCATGGTTTTAACCATGGGATTCTTGGATTCAAGCGTAAGAAACCTCGTTAATCAAGGTATTACACTTACTCTCCAATTCGGAAATGCCCTTCCGAAGTATATTTCTTGACGCCAGCAAGTCCCTGTCGTTTACGGATCCACACTCAGGACATTTCCAAGTACGGTCTTTTAATGACAAGACTTTGTTTACGTAGCCGCATACGCAGGTCTTTGAACTCGGATACCATCTATCTATCTGATGTACAAGTATCCCGTATTTAGAAGCTACGTATTTCAATTTCTCTACAAAAGAATAATGACTTAGGTCCGATATTTTCTTTCCCCAGAGTCTTCTCATACCTTCGATATTCAACGTCTCAAGGAAAATATAGTCGTAAGACTTACATAGCTCGTGAGCTAACTTCCACTGGAAATCATCCCTCATATTCTTGATCTTACGATGAAGTCTAGCTAATTCATCCTTTACCTTTCTCCTGTTATTAGATCCTATAACGGATCTTGATAACTTACGGTTCAACCGTTTTATATCGGCTTGATACTTTTTGAAAAACAACGGGGATTGGTAAAATATCCCGTCACTTAACGTCAGATAGGTTTTCAATCCGAAATCTATCCCCACGCCAGCACCATCACATGACTTGACTAGGGTATTAGACATCGGTTTATCCGTTATTATTATGATAGAATATTTTCCCGAGTTATTCCTATTTATCCTTATTTGCTTAATATTCCCCTCGTAATTCCTACTATAAGAGAACTTGAATCTTTTACGTATTCTATTTATTGTAAATACATTACCATTTAGTGTATAACCTCCTTGCTTGAAAATAAAAGACTTGAACATATCTCTTTTCTTGAACTTCGGAGGTCTCTTGGCTAGTCTCTTGAAGAATCTTTTATAGGAATTGTCAAGACGTTCAAGTATCTCTTGGGTAGTCTGGGAATGAAGGAGATCCCTGTTAATTCTCTTGGCGAAATACTTTTGCATTTTTCCAAGAGGTATGTATTTCTTAAACAACCTATAGAATCTTCTTTGCAAGGCCAAAGCGTGATTCCATACAAAACAACACTCGCCAAGTATCCTGTCCAGATACTTATTATTCTTTGAATCGTATATGTTGTATTTATATGAAATCATGATGCTAAATTAATGATTAATATCAAGTTATCAAAGATAAAATGTTAAAAAACACGAGACGATTATCATCCCATGCCTAAAGACATGGGCTTTCAACCTAATCGTAAAAATCTGGTCAAAGAGGTTGTTTGGTCAAAGACAAAATTATATATTCGCGATACGGTCGGTTGGATGAGTTGGTTTAGTCGGTGGTCTGCAAAACCATACACCTCGGTTCGAATCCGGGACTGACCTCGCATTTGCAATCCTTTCTGGGGTGATAACCCACAGGTGTATAAGGCGCCTTGTACACCTGTTATTTTATCAATCCTAATCTTTTCAATAATACGAACAATACAACTAGTATACCTAAGATCGATATAAAGATAATAGCTGTAGGCCACTTTGACTCATCCTTATCATCCACATCCTTAGATTTGATATCTATCTTATTATCCATATTCTTTATATCATTCCTCGTCTTATCAATACCAAGGGAGTCGGCTGTCACGGTGCTATCCCGCCGGCCAATGACGATATGGGTATCTGTCTGCGAGGACACCGGTCGCTCCCCTGTGGCAGGATCAACATCCTTGTCCGTATCGAACTCTCTCTCCGTTATAACAATATCGGCATTAAGATCAGATGTCTTGATCTCTACGATCTTCCGATCCATGACCTCATCTATCATCGTCTCTATCCTGCTGATCAACCTACTATCAATAGACGTTTCGCTAACCTGCCTCCTGCTTCCGCAAGAGGACAGGGACAACGACAGACCTAAACAAAAAACAGCCCTAAGACTTATCCTTAACCTCATCGTCAGCGATCTTCTTTATATCGTCAAAAGCGTCATCCGGTAAGGATTTAGCCGATCCGAAAAGTTTCAAGATATTAACCCTGTTGAATATACTCTTAAACACCTTTACTATATAAGTGTCAGGGAAAGCCTCCCCTATCGTGTTAAGAAACAACATGACATAAGCAACAAGAGCGGCATAAACACCGTATTTGGTCACTACCAATATAGCGGAAGCGTCATCCTCCTCGATACTCAATGTCTTGTATATCACGCATAATGTCATGACTATAAAACAAGACAGGAAAAACTCCTTGAGTATCCCTACCAGCCTGACCTCCCTGAACCAGCGGTATAGGGAGAACCGGCGCTTACGGCTACGACGGACTTTCCACCTTCTGGCGCTCTGGATAAGCCTTGCTATAAAATTAGCCAACAGCACTACAAGAAGAACCTCCAGCAGATGATGAACCGGCTGGAAATAAGCCCAACATGAAGTACCATAAGCGATAGCGATATTCCATAAAGCCCCAATCTTATCTAACATACCCTTATTATCCATTACTAATGTCATCTACAAAGTTAATCACTATGGCATTAAGTCCCTAAAACACCACGGCATGTATACCGTTCCTCGTGTCAAGACTATCAAAATGCAACCAATTCACCTTACCCTCAAGCCTAAAAGGATATGGTAACATATCTTGATGATCCAAAATCAAGCCTCTGGCTTGTTCCGCCGTCATCGACTTGACATCGAAATCACCGGCCTTACCCAATACATGAGCGGATAGATAAACATCCTTCTTATCCTTGACGATCTGGCACATGTTGCATCTAAGACCACGCTGGGAAAACTGCCCTTGCTTATCCCAGTTATTACAATACATAGGCTGTTTGATTATATCCCTCCGCAATATAAGAAGATTATGGAGAAAAGCGGTATCAAGAAACTGCCACGATCTTTCCTTCCACTTATTGTATGTATGAGGACACACCAATTCCACTATATCAAAATACGAACCTAATTCTTTTACAATATCATTCCTACTCATGTCAAGCTGGTTTTATCGTCCATTTCTGGGCGTAATTATTTTTTAATACATATATTTTCTCCATAGGCGTAGCGGGAGACCCGTTGGACTGGCCTTTCACGAATCCCTCGGGGGCCTGCTCCGTGCCAGAAGGACGCTGGTTTTCGGTTGGATAAATAGCATTATACATGCTTACCGAAAGACTATAGAACTGGTTCCTCTTCCCATCCTTAGCCACGGATGTCATAGTAATCTGATCCCATCCTACAACAAGGTCGTAGAAGGAGTTTACGAAATCATCTGATCTTTTTTGGCTATGAGTGGATGCATTCACGTTAAACCATGTAATAGCCCTCATCTCATAAATATAATCCGGAAGCTTATCCATTCTAAGACTATTGCTATGATCTGCAACGAAACTAGTAAGATGTTCCAATCCCCTTCCAGACATATTATCATCATTCCAACCCGTCCTCCTTTCTCCATTCTTCCAGTCATCTAAAAAATAAAAATCAGTAATATTAGGATTTATCTTATCTACCTCGAAAAAAGGAAGGGTATTTATATCAAAATAATTCCACATATCAGAAGGGCCTTGAGTTATATTCAACGAAGTTAATTTAGGAAGATCATTAAACTCCTTTATATACCTATCCAAATAACATGAAGATAAGTTAAGGGTTTGGATATTTTTCATATTCTTTATATTCCTTATCCCGCTAGATTCTATATTCCTAAGATCAAGCATATTAAACATATTTAAATAATATACCTCTGTCTTACTGGTTATAGCCTCAGGCATTTCAGTCATTCTTTGTCCTACATTTGAAAGATCTATATAAATTAATTTATTAGATCTCGACAATTTATCTACCGGTATGCCATCATTAACATAATTCGTCTCCGACACGACCAAAAATTCAAGACCTGGAATATCTACGATCGGGAAAGCCGTCATCTTACAAGTTTGAATATTGACATAATAAATATCACAAGTAAAATCTATCGACACAGCCCGTTGTACGTCCCTCCTCCCATCAGCGTAAGCATGATTATCCACAGGTATGTATTGCGATCCATCCTCCTTTCTAAACCACCATGTGGTGTCTGGATTTTTCTTATATTGTATCGCCAAGGAACGGAATATGATACGATAATTATCCTGCCCTTGTACCTTGGTCATAGGAAACTGTTCCTTTATTCCATCCCCCCAATCCACATTAGCCATACCGGGCTTTCTGGATATAAACTCAACATACGTATTAAAAGGATTACCAACGACAGGATCAGGTACATAATTATAATCATCGGTATAACAATTTCTAAGTGCCCTATCCCATGTGGTGAACCACACGAACTTGTTGGATGATGCCTCGTATTTATATAATGTCTTAGCCATGTCTATATTTTCATTTAAATTAGTCAATTTGTTTCTTTTTGTATCATAAAACGTTTACATCTTAATAATTTCAACTTTTTGTACGTAATATCCCGTTGATTACCACCGTCAATATCACGGATATTGAAACTACCCGATTTGCGTCTTCCAAATATGAAGTAATAATTGCCTTCAAACATAACCCTGTCAAACAAACGAAAACCAAAAACCTCAAAAGAAGATTGATTCGGCTTTTTAACCCCTCCTTTTAAAACCTTTTGTTTGTGGATTTGACGATTATGTCTTCTAATCAACCTTACCTTGTAATGATATTCTAACATTAAAGCATTGAAATTCTTAGAAATAACGAAAGCATCAGAGATATGGGATTTTTCAATTCCATATTTAATCCGATTGTATTTCGTGATATAACCGAACGTCATCGAAACGTTGTCATATCTGGATCTCAGCTCCTCGTACAACTTCCATTTCATGATACCCATGACGGCTGCGTCACGAAGTGACTTGCCTCTGCTTACTTTCAATTTGATATTTCCTTTATGAAATTCCTTATGACAAGTCTCACACAAAGTAATCAAATTTGAAGGTGAATCTCCTCCTGTCTTCCTTGACTCAATATGATGGACATTAAGAATAGGATCTTTTGACTTACCCCTACAATGCTGGCATTTATGCCCGTCTCTTGCAAGGATATATTCCCTTATATTCCAAAATCCTAATTGCTCACCTTCCTGATACTCCTTACCCGATATCTCTGGATTCTTGATCTTTTGAGTATCAAATTGAGCAACCTCAATAATCAGTTTTGAGACAGGTAGTATAGAATATACAAAACCGATAATTCTAATATGAGAATCAATCTTCTGCCGGATTGATGGAGCTATCCATTTATCCTTCTTATATTTTACTCTATTATTGAATCTTGGCTTCCTATATCTCAATCTATACCTTCTAGCCCTCCTTAACTCTCTTCTTGTTGATAGAAGATCAACAACATCACTTCTCAGAATAACCTCACTTGCGTAAAGTTCCTTGCTTTTCGTTGTTGCTGACAAACCAACGTGTTTTGTACCTGCGTCAACGCCTAACGTAATCTCTTGCTTGTAACCGGTTGTATCATACAAAAGCCTGATCGTAAAAGGGCAAAGATTCACTACGGTTGCTTTCTTTGATTTAAGCAACCTTCTTACCTTCCCATGCCTTGTTGTTGGCATTAAAGGACTACCATCTATGTCCTGTACATACACCATTTCACAAACTAATTCAATGTTTATTCAACATAAGTCAGAGTAAAACCCTGTTAGTACCCATCGCCAATGTTATTTTGAGGTTTTGATGCAAGCGACACTATGGCCCGAATACAACCATTGTTTAATCACTTGCCTTAGAGCAAGGGGCTTGGGCAAACATCCCTTGGTAACTATGTATTCTCAAATAACGTAGCCTTTGTCTCAAGGCTTAGGCTAATAATCGGAATAGCTTTTAGCTATTATACATAATGCGATGCAAATGTTTTATGGTTTGCATGAATTATGTATTATTCGCGAGAATTACCTATCTTGTTAAAATATTCTACAATAACATTCCTGTCCAATCCCATAGAATCACATAAATACTCCCCTTCTGGTTGACCCCCAAACGATAATACCTTATCCGTATCATGAGCTAAAACATCTCCATTGCCTACAAAGGTACGCCCATCGTCAAATACGATAAGCTTATATGGCTTATATGACCTCGTGTCAATATCAGAAGATCGTATTGACCTTAACACCGAAGCCTCTGGCGCCATACTAAACCTCCATCCATAATTATTCATAAGAACATAAACCATCTCCATAGGAGTCGACGGAGAGCCATTAGACTGACCCTTTATAAAACCAGAAGGTGCCTGTAATACGCCACTAGGCCTTTTATCAACAGGATTGGCAGCCAAATACAAACTTAGATACAATCCATAAAACTGATTCCTTTTGCCATCGGAAGCAGAGGAAGACATAGTGAGATAATCAAACCCCATCACCTTCTCATATAATGTTGATATAAACGTATCACATCGACTTTGGGTTGACAAGGAGACATGCATATAAAAACTACTCATGGATCTCATCTCATATATATAATCCGGTAGATTACTTACATCTATATTACTATAGCTAAGTGAGGCGGTAAGGCTAGTGATGTTTTCCAGCCCCTTGCCGATCATATACGGATGCCAGCTCACGACAGACCCATACCATCTATTTATATGATCGAAGGTCCTTAAGCTAGGATTTATCTTATCCACCTCATCCATAGCCGGGCATGTATTAGGGTCAAACGATGGCATGGCCACTCCCGGGGATATATATAATTCTTTTAGCTTGCTAAAAGACAGCCATTCCCTTGGATATACCCTAACCCTGCAACCTGCCAAAGATAATGTTACAAGATTAGGCCACATAGAGGGGAATTTCCTTATATTAGAAGACTCCGTATCATTAAAATCAGCCGTTCGACTTAAATTAATGCCTTTTAACTTAGTCAACCTATCCCAATCGTCTGGTATGGATGTCAATGTCCCTACACCTAATTCATTAAGTGTTATATACTCTATATTTACCGATCTACGTATCCTATCTTTAGGAATATCGGTTATATTCCCATCGCCGGTAATGGATAAGGTTAAGTTGATAATACTTGGGGCGTCTAATATCGGGAATCCTACCATCATTATCCTCGTTGTTTGAACGTATGTAATATCATTCGTAAAAGTCATGGTAATGACCCGCTCTTTATCTAGCCCGTCAGCGTAAGCATGATTAGGCGCAGGAATATACTCACTCCCATCTTCCTTATAAAACCACCATGGATGGCTATCCGGATTCTTACGATAACTTATATCCCTTCTCCTGAACATCAACCTATATCGCCCGTATATGGATTCGCTCCTATCCTTCACGAAAGGGAATTGCTCTTTATTCCCGTCACCCCAATCGACCTCACACATCCCTGGGGTCTTGGAATAAAACTGTATACTCTCATTGTAATTATTAACATCCAATATAGGATCAGGCACATCATCAGTAGTATCATTCCTGTCAACGCCCCTAAAAGCGTATTTACCCTTAGTAAAAAAGGTTATAGACCCTTTATTCGTATCCTTACATATCAGCCTCATACCTCTCCCTCCTCTATTCTCCTGAAATACTCGACAACCGGTGAACTGTCCAATCCCAGATCGTTACAGATATCTATAGCCTCGTATTTGTCAGCGAAATTATACTTACTCATATTATCATCCAACACATCTCCACTAAATACTGACACATTCCCGTCCTTTACGCCAAGGACGAACGGGGCGATCCTCGTCTTCCCAGCCCGCCTTGCCCTCGTAAGGGCAGCCTTAGAAGCCGGGGCAGGCGCCAAGATCCACGTCTGCCCGTAGTTGTTGGTAAGCACATACACCTTCTCCATAGGCGTCGTAGGATTACCGTTGCTAACACCCTTAACAAACCCCTCAGGGGCTTGATAAACGCCAGATGGTCTCTTGTTGGTAGGAGCTGAGGAAGTATATAAATCTAAGGTAAGTTTATAAAACTGATTCCTGTTACCGTCAGAAGCCGTCTGTGACATCGTTATATAACTCCACGACATTATCTTATCATAAAACGTGTTAACGAACGTATCAGCCCTCTCCTGCGTATTTATAAATCTACCTTCATCACGCAAAGTCCATATCCTAAATTCCCTTACCTCATATAACCAGTCTGGGAGATCGTCTACCGGTACCGTGCTTGAATTACAATACGTGCCCTGAATCTTATTCAACTTACCTCCTACTAGATCTTGTTTCCATGAGCTACCCCTACCCATAAAAGTAACGCCTGTCTTATCATCTCCAACCTTATCCACCTCATCAAATACAGGTATGTTATTCCTATCGCTAATGATATTTATATCCGTAGCCGGAATAGAATTAAACGCCGGGTCATACGAAGGGATATTACACCAATTGAAATTAAAAATAGTAAGATTCTCCCATTCCGAGAATCTTCTCCAATTCGAATCAGGATTATCAGCGAAATTAAAAATATTGTTACATCCGAAATACCTCAGATTTTTCATATTTAAAAAACCTTCCGGCCAATTATCCCAAACACCAGGATGAGAAAAAGACCCCATCTGTATATTACGAAGATTAACGCTCTTGCTTATCCTGTCATATGGGATATCTCCGTTTTTTAAAACGGACCTGACCATAGCCAAATAAGTTATATCAGGTAGATTAACTACAGGAAACTCATGGAGGACAATACCATCCATATTGAACTCCCCATCGATTACGTTAGAGAACCTCATCGTAACCTCCCTACGCCTAATATCGCTATACTTATGGGGAGGAACCGGTATATACTGAGATCCATCCTCCTTCCTGAACCACCATGTAGTATCGTCAGGATTCTTTTTGTACTCAATATCTAAAGACCTGAATACTATCCTATAACTACCGTCAGATATCTTGACCAAAGGGTATTGATCCTTTGTCCCATCACCCCAATCGACGTCCACGAATCCTGGATTGTTTGCCGAGAACCTGAGATTACGATTAAAATTACCTAAATCTACTATCGGATCAGGCACATAATCAGCATTCCTCCCATTATAACAAGGGAACCTATCCTCGTTAACATAAAACGTCACCGAGGACAGGGTCGTATCATATCCTACTAAAAATCCCATATCAACTAATTGAGGTTATATCATAAGACACCCATTCCTTGTATCCGTTAACCATCTCATATACCTTGTTGATGGTCTTGCATACGACAGCGAATCCGATATCCACGTTAGGGAACTTCTCGTTAAGCTCATCTATTGTAAGCTCCTTGGTTATGCTCTCATCCCACTTACGCATCTCCTTTACCTCCATAAGGATCGGTTTACCAGTTGCGCCTACGCTCATGACCCACTCACCCTCACGATTGGCATCCGCCAGATCTGGGAAGATAGTAACGCCAAACAACTCCGTGAGCACGAACTCATCGCCGTTCCGGGTAAACGACACCGCCGCTCCGGGGGTCAAGACTACCTCGTTCACCGCCAGCATACTCACCAGCTTCTTGGCTCCCCCTGACACGGTACCATTCAACACGACAGTCACGTTACCCGTAGCGCTATTAACGAACTTGATATCATTCTTCTCGCTATTTATAGCCTGTAACCTAGACCCAGATACGATATTAACGATCTCATAATTCTTGTCGTAAGTACTCTGTAGCGTCACATTGCCGTATTTAGTATCGATAAGGGTAATCCACTTAGCCTTACCACCTACTATCTCAACAAGCTTATAAAACACGTCATTGCCGTCAGAGTCAACCCATCTAGCTATAGCACCCGGAGCGAAATTAGTCACCTCCCGATCTTGAGTATAACTTATAGTGCTTTCCGTAGGCTTATTAGCTAAAGTAATATAAAGACATTGCTCTACGTCAGCCTCCATCTTGACTATCCCAGCACCATCGTAATAATAATCAGGTACGTTCTTATCTCGTATCAACAAGATAGTACCTTCTTTAAGCTTGTCGGCATTTGTAGGATCATCCACGAAAGATTTCATCTGGACATAGGTGTCGAAGATAATCGACGTACTCTTATCCTCTATCTTCTGGTTGATATCATCAACAATATTATTAATCTCATCTTTCGTATAATAAGGAGACAAATCCACCTTCGGACCTTCCTGCTCTAAAGCCTGAGTTCCATCCCACCAATAATCAGGCACATCCTGCTCCCTGATCCAGAAGCTGTCCCCCACACGGAGCTTAGCCGTGTTCTCCGGGACCGCCAGCCACTCATTCATGGCATCGACCGTATCAAAGATATACGCCGTGTTCTTGCCCTCAGCTATACGTCTTACGACAGCCAACTCGCTCTCGACATCGCTAAGTCTTTCCTTTATATTATTGATCTCTCGCTCTAACTTATCATAATTATCCTCCTGATCTATAGCGTCACCGATGGACATATAAACCTCGTTAGTGAGCTTATTATAGGTAACACGAGCCACCTTCTCGTAGGATGTCTTATACGTAGATGAACCTTTGCTGGTATGACAAACAAAATCATACGTATTTTGATACACCACAGATCCACCGGTATTTATAAAATTATATCCGTCTTGGCTCATAGTACCGCCCTTGTAACCCACAAGCTCAAAAGAACAATTACCTGTACCTATAGAAGCGAACCATGTAGCATAAGCCATGAATTGCGTCTCATCCGGCAATGTGGAATAATGCTGTGCCCTTAGATCCTTTACCGACATCCAAACACACTCCTTACCAGACCCGGTGTTATCACCACCCCATTTAAGCACGCTCCTTACGGACTCATCACCGTTACCGGGACCATTATAACCAACACCAAGATTGTCGATAGTCGGGACATTCGAGTTGAGAGCCTCCGTCATCGTATCCAAATCCCTTCCGGAACTCTCATCCCATAAATACCTGAAAGTAACATAATCGACATCCCCGATCTTAATGCCTCCGGTATTACTGGGATATGTCTTAGTAACCAACTCATAATACCATTTACCATCACGAAAAGTAACCCTTATCCGCTCTACCTGCTTAGGGGATATGGAGACATAAGATCCTCCCACGGAGATATTATCGCCATCATCCGCCCTAGAGGTACCGTCCTTTGGATCCTCGGGATCTACGGGGGTGTAGATAGTAGCCTGCTTATCCCCGGCGTTGATAACAACTATATAATAACTGTCCCCGTCAAGACCCTCATCATGAGCCATCGTAACAAACCCCTGCTCGCTTTCTGGTCTCCATTCTACCACCACCATATGCTTGTCCATAGGTATGCCAGATACGCTATTAACGTAGTTGGTTGATGACATGAAAACAGCATGGTCATCGTAAGCCTGATCCACACGCTGATGTTTGGTAGCCAGACTATCAAGGCGTGATATCTCAATGGGGTCGATAACCTCAACCCCATTATAATCATACCACTTATATCCGATCATCGTATTCTCACGACGATACTTTCTCTTTCTTATGACCTGACCTCCGGCTAAAGCGTCGATCATATAATAATCATTACATACTTTTACCATAGCTAGAGAATTAACAGGTTTGACATAAACAAGCCACGATAGTAGCGCCAACAGGAATGGAGGTCAGTGTCGTACCTACAGGGTAGGTCTGGGAGGATGACTCCAGCACCATCACCGACATCCGCTCAACGACCATATTGTTATCCACCAACCTACTTCCCTCCACATAGAACCGGCCATCGGCTACCTCATAGCACTCGCGCACCGGGACCATATGTCTTTGGCTCTTATCCGCGTAATCGCAGATCGTTACCTTAGCTCCATCAGGTATGGAGGTAAGCTCATCACCTACATTATAATCAGGATGATCGGAATATACGACGTATAACTTGGACTTAATATCCTGCAATGCCGGATTGACTGTCCTGAATCCCTTCAAATGTATCTTATGACCACCGATCTCATAACAATCATCCACGTCCATGATATTAAGATCACAACTGATGACCGTCCAGCCGTTAATAACCGTCTGTGTAGGGGTAGTATTGATAGGATGATCTGGGTCGGTAGACTCAACGATCTTATAGTCGAAAGTCTTTACATCCAGATTTCCGTTCAACGACTCCTGTCTCCTGATCTTCACCGTACCCTTTCCGGTATCATAACAAGTCTCAGTGGTATCGATAAGTCGATCCATATAATCCGGCTCCTCGCACTCGATACGGGCGAAATTAGATGGCAAAGAGGCATATTGAGTACCAACATGGATATCATTATCTGTAGAACTCAATACATGATGATTATACGACCTAATATGATTTAAAGGGTTGATAATGTAAGTGGATTTAATCCTTACCGATCCTCCAGGTGTCGAGTAACATTCTACCGCATTTCTGGTAATACGATCATCCAACCTTTCTAGAGCACACCTTTCACGGATAAAATCCGCAGGGATATTATTTATCCTATTTCCTAGCCCATACTTATTATCAGACGAGTCCACAATCTCCCAGAACTGGTTTCTTTTCCCAAGATCACCGTCATAAGACACCACATGTCTCATACGCACGCTTCCGGCTGATGTCTTGTAACACTCCTCGATATCAATAGGCATCCTATCTTCCATATCCGTGAAATCACAAGACACCAAAGAGAATCCGTCCGGGAGGGTAGCCAGTTCGGCCCCCGGAACGAAGCCGGTGTCATCCGATTCAAGCACCTCGAAGCGGACGTATCTTGCCTTTATCTTGGAGTCATAAGAAACCAACCTACGAAGCTTGACATTGCCATTGCCTCCGTCATAACACTCGACATAAGACCTGATGTCACGCTCCTCCATATCGTCGAAATCACAGACAGTCCTTACCCACGTATCTGGCAAGGAACTGAAGCTGGCGCCCTCAGGTTGTGACGGGTCGGTAGTCTCCAGGACTTTATAGTTCTTATCCCTAACTCCTATGTTCCCGTCCCATGACGTGAGAACCTCCAGCTTCACCTTACCGGCCGGTGTCTTATAACATTCTACAGTTACCTCAATATCCCGGTCCTCCATATCCGTGAAGTCACAAACGACCTCAACCCAGTCATCGCTTATGCTGGTGATAAACTTACCTACCGGATTCTCAGGATCGGTACTTTGCTTGACGCGATACCATTCCTTTCTGGTACCCATCTCATAATCAAATATCTTATATCCCTCTATCTGTACTCTCCCGGTACCGGTATCAAAGCATTTAAGCACCGGTATTATCTCCCTTTGAGTCATGTCCGGGAAATCACATACTATACGATTCCATGTGTCGGGGATAGCGTCATACTCCGTACCGATAGGATTACTATCGTCTGTCGTATTCACCACCTCATAATGGGATACCTCGGGATTCAGACGGGGATCAACCGACTCTACGCCCTCGATCTGGACCTTACCCCCTTCCGTGGCATAACATTTACTTACGAATATCAACTCCCGATCGGTCATCTCCGCTATACTACAATCTATAGCCACCCACTCGGCAGGGATCTTATCCAATTCCGTGCCAATGGGAGTATCGATATCCGATGAGTTGATGATAAATATCTTCTCGGCCAATATCTCACCCTTATTATTCATATAGGTATGGATACGAGCCTCTACCTGACCTCCCGGAGTACGATAACATTGGTTGACGATCGACACACGGGCGTCCTTGATGTTAATGAACTGATAGTCCTTTTTAGGGACCTCGCTTACAAGTCTCTTTACTCCTTTATCATCGAAGTACACGTAACACCCGTCATTCCTCATCATGACCGGATACGTCTTTCCGTCTATGACAACACCTGAGAAGTCATCTGGCGGAACGGAGAAACCCATGCTACCGAAGATGGAAGCAAGTCTCTTTAAATACTCATTTATCGCAGACATAATATCATATTTTAATTCTACTGCCTCAAAGATAACAAAAAAGGGAAGAGAAATGAATCTCTCCCCTTTAGGAAATATATGAACGCAAAAAAGGTTCTTTATTTCGGCTCAGTTACGATGGCCGGGCCAAGACCAGCGGCAGCACCGATCATGTTAATCATCTCCTGAACGCCCTCATGAGCGCCGTAACGTACACGTAAGATCAAATTAACAGGATCATCAGCGATAACCTTCCCGAATCCCTGGGCGTATCTATGAGAATTAAGCGTAATCTGGAAGTCAACATACTGAGCCGTTTGCTCTACACGACTATATTCGTTCATGAACGTCCGTCCCATGAAATCCTGATGTTTCGGGAAGCCGTTGAAATGAGCATAGCCCTTCAACTCGTCATCCATCATATTACCGCCGACATGAGTACGTGGTGCTTTGCTGGACAATCTCTCAAAATGAAGTTGATCCCACCAGATAGGAGAACCCTCATCCAAAGAATCGGGGTAACCTCCACTAGCACCTACGATCTCAACGCTATCCTCTACATAGGTCATTTTATCCATCAAGCACTCTGATGGAGATAATAACATTTCCTTGCCACGGAAACGGATACCGCACTTGCAGTTAGTGCCAAGTTCCTGAGCCGATTCCAGTTTCTTCCACATCCGGTTGCGGTATGATGCCGGGGCCTCGCTGGTAAAGAATCCCTCGAACACCTTGTCGCACTCATCGCACAACATATTGGTATATACCTCTGTCTGGAAGCTATGCTGGCAAGCAGCAGGAGTGCCGTAATCAGTGATCTCCAGTTCCGGGAACGCCTGCTTGATTTCCTCCAAAGCACTTTCACCACACTCGTTGTCCGGGATCGTGATATAATACTTCTCCTTAGATACCTTGCAAGATCCGCAAGCTGACCAAGAAGCGGTACGAACCGTAGGATTCTCACACATATCAGATGTCTTAGCAACGTAATAGATGATAGCCGTAGGATTAGCTTCCACAAAATTAGAGATCTCCTCGCTCGTCAATTTCTTAGAAGTGGCCGCAATATACAAACCCGATCCCTTGATCTGGCTCATCTTATTAACCGTATCAGTTACCACGTTAGGTAAAGACTCTACCGTAGTAGACATATCAACACCGTCATCCTCCAGCGAAATAGAATAAAGATAACCACCCTTAACTTCCGTATAATTAGGAGGACAATCTATACATCCTTTCATGATAGAGATAAGACGTTGGGTATAGTCAGCAGGTTTAGCCCCTTTCTTCATAACCTTATAACGTGACATGCTACCCTCAATAGTCTCTCGTACGATCTTCAACCCCGGATATTGGGCGCGAACCTCAGCCAAGGCCAGATCATCACCAGTATCACATACCTCCATACAATAGAAGTTCACGTCTTCCGTATCAGGCTCCGTAGCCTCATTGGTGCATCTTGTAACAGGAGTAATATCGATATAATCAGATAACTTACCACCACCGGCGATAGGCTGGTTCTTCATCCGCTCAATACACTTCAATACGGCGGGCAACAAATCAACCTCCTCGCAAGGATCACACTCCTCGCATTGATTTGGCGTATTATCACAATCATCCAAAAGAATGGCGTCATTGATCTCTACACGACCCTCCTCATAGCCAAGAAGCTCAAAGGCACGACCAGCGAGAACCAAGCGGATAGCGATACGGTCTCCTTTGGAGACTGAGAATGCCGTGTCATCAGAAACACCATTGTATCCTAAGATAACATCATCGACATAAGCATGATCTTTCTTCGGCCAAGAAGCGTAGATCTCCGTGATCTCGTTCAAAGAGAATAACGGCGTGGAAAAATCCTTATCATAGATAGAGCGGGAAGCCGCTTGTTCATTACGACCGATACGGATCTCATAACGCTTGTCGTTACGAGGCTTACCGGTAAAATCAATCACGGCCTTACAACCGTTCTCGGAAGTATCTTTAGTATCGTAAATACCGATCTGTCCTTCCTTCAAGAAGATGGAATCAACATCCACCATCTTAGCGTGTGGGGATACGAAAAGTACCCGATCTTGCGGTCTGTGCAACATATTATCAATATTTTAGTTTAAAACTTATTTACCTAACGCAAACATAACAATAAACGAGTTTACGACAATAAAACACGATCACGAGTGTATAGACATATAAATAAATTACATTTTTTGTAAAAACATTATTTAAGCCACTTTTTCTTATACATCTTCCTCATCATATCAATAAGTTCATCGAAACTTTTTATATAACCCATATCTATAGCCCATATAAGATTACCTTGTATTTGCTCCAATTCCTTCAGCTCAGCTTCCGTAGCCTTATTCCTGATCATACTTTCATGGATATTAAAAACAATATAATTAAGACCCTTGGCGATCTTAACGTAATCCACATCCTTAAATCTAGAAGCTGCTCTAGACAAAGCATTATACCTATCACCAGCCTCTATTCGATTAAGAATAAGCTTATCGGTTAACCACGTAACAACCTCGGCATACAACATAGGATTCAATTCCATAGCTACAAGAACCCATATATAAGGATTACACATAGTTCTTCTGTTCTCGCCCCTACCAACCGTCTTATAAGCGCCAAACTTTTTCATTACTTTTATAAGAGACTCTTTTTCAACCATTTCCATAAAAACAGGAAATCCTGTTTCTATCATATATCCTTGTTTTTCAAGAATATAGTATATTCGCTCAGCACTTTCCTTGTTAGAAAGGATATTCTCTATCCTCTTATCATTCCATCCCTCCTGAATCCTTTTCCTGGTATAGGCTTCCTGTAAATCAGTCAACGACATGAAAGACGTTTTAGTGTCTTGCTTGATAGTAACACCAAAAAGATCCCTATCCTTGGAGATCATAACAACATTAGTTTTCATATTACATATATTTAATTGTTTAATACGATGCAAATATATAAATAAAAGTTTTACCGTGAATATATATACATAAAAATATATCAATATAAAATCATTATATTAAATATTTCATGAAATACAAAATATGTTTGTGATTTCTGGAGTCGGAGAAATCTCCGATTCCAGAGAATATGCATAGGATGATAAAAAATAAGCCTACCCATTTCTGAGCAGGCTTATCAATCAAAACTAACGTTGTTTATTTAAAAGAAGCCACATTATCCTTATCAAGCTGATACCTCTGCAACTCGTTCTCGTTAAGGCTGAATTGTTTAGCGACCATATCCAGAATCTCCTCCACAAGATAATCGGGCAGCTCCGGGTCGATGTCCGTGGATTGGATACCGGCGGCGTTGATATACCCAGACAGGTCCACCCTGACAGGACGGCGGTAGTACGTCATCTTAACCTCCTCGGCACGGAAGCCTGACTCGTAGACCACGACCTTCCCGTTCCCTATGGAGTAGAATGTCTCCCGATAGTCGTAAGAAGGACGGTTATTCTCGTCTCCAAGAAGCTCATGGATATTCTCGTTCTTAGCCTCCCACATAACGAAATCAGTGACCTCACACCCTTTGTATGAGAAAACGCCTTTTATGTTAGAGAACCATAGATAGTCATCAGGTAAGTTAAAGGACGTAGACTCAGGGTCATCCATCCTACCCGCATTATCCAACGACATCCAATAAACAAGAAGGTTTTGGATGGAGCGTATAGTCTCGTCATCCTTCCTATTGAGATAGTACTTAACTAACCGGTCTTGGGCCTCGTTGAACAACAGCACGAACCTTCCCGGATCCAGCTTAATCCCGCCATTGGCCAGATTCTGCTCGTTCTTCTGCAAAGACCTTAGATACGCTTCTTGGATCGTCATCGTTATTCCTCCATATTAACCTTATCACCTCCCTCTACGTCTTCCTTCTTCTTAATATCCTTAACCTTCTTGGTCTTGGACTTATCATCGATATTAGACATAGACATGATCTCCTCATACTCATCCAATACATTAGCCTTTATGTTAATAAAGTCTTTCTTGGTAGCCAAGAACTCAGCGGATGTCCGAACGTCAGGTCCTATGATCTGGCCATTATATTGCAAGCCGGATGGAGTCATATTGATACGACCATTTCGTTGAAGGACGTTTACGATACGGTAAAACTCAAGAACTTCCTTGAAATCACCTTCCAATGACCGATCCCAGATATCAAGCAGATAATCAACATTGGTCTTCTTCTCATTCATCCAGTTTGATAGAGATCCTGTATAATACTCATCCTCCGTGAAATCCGGGCGAGTTACGATACCGATGTAAAGAAGAAGATCGATGACAGCCTGACGATCGTCGCCGCCTTTCTTAAGGGCGCTGATAAACTTATAGCTGATGTTCATCTTATTGATCTCACGCTGCTGAACGAAATCCTTCATATTGTCTTTCTCCACGAAACAGAACATGGAGTTCATGAAGACAGGATCGCCATCCATTTCCTGAGGAGTCAACATGCCGGAAAATACAGCCAGATATAAATAAAATAAATCTACGGTATTAGCCGTATTATAAACCTTACCCATGAAGATCTTATCCTTAGCGTCATCCCAAAATTCTAAATTGGTTTGAGATAGATCCATCTGCGACATTTCCTCGAAAGGCTTCATGATATTATCTACCCGCTGTTTGACGAGCCTGTCGATCTCATTCTTGTCAAGACCATTATAGCATCTTGATCTTGGATAAAAACCGGTGTTATAGGCCTTGGAGAAATCATCCCAAGGGCAACATACGTGAGTGGCGTTCTCCGGGAACGGAGCTTTAGCTATATTAGCGTCTTGAAAGGCCTGAGGAGCACTTCCATCATGTTTGCCTACAACCTCATATAAGGTATCTGACATGATATTGAAACCGTTTACCTCGGCCAATACCTTCCTTGATTTTAAAATTTCTTTCATTTTCCTTTTTTTGCGTTACTTTAAAAAAAGAGGAGAGGACACCCTCCCCTCTAAAAACCAAATTACATATATGAAAAAACTTAGCCGAAGTAGTTCGGTTGAAGCTCGATAATCAAGAACTTACTATTATCCATAACCCATGCCGCGGAAGCAGAATGACACCAGAATTGCTCTTTCATGCCCGGCAAGGATGATACGATCTCATTACCGTTGGCTTTGTGCGCCCAACGACCGTATTCATAACCCCACCACATACTTACACCTTCTGGTTTGATATAGAATACGTTGTTATTCATATTACCTAACTTAGCATTAGCCGTATTAGGAATAGCGGAATACGCGTTAGTCGATCCAGCGTCAGTGATATTCTCGATAATACAAGAATAAGAGGATCTAGGATACATGCCATTCACCAACTCGCTACGATCTGTCATGTCGGCGTAATCCAAAGAAGGATCATGCTCGAACTCAACATTACCGATGCCCGGGATGAAAGCTCCCTTAACCTGAACAGGGCCTAAGATCATGGCGTCGTTAGTACCGGAAATAGGATTAGAAGGCAACATCCTATCGCTTCCCATACCCCAGCTTAAGTTCTGCAAGGTAGTGAAGAACGATTCCCTGATCAACTTCTCTAAGTTAATCATAGCCATAGCTCCTACCTTGAACTTAATCTTACGTTCCGTAATAGGAAGATCCTGACGTCCACGGAAAATATAAGATGCGGCAGCCATAAGCGTGTCTTTAGTAATACCCATCGGACGGCTATAGTAAATAGTGTAACCACGGCGAAGCTGACGATAGATACCTTCATTCAAATGGATAGGACCATTTTGATCCATGATAATACCACCTTCTTGCCACATCAACTGTCTGGCCTCCAACTTAACCAACTCAGCCATACAGAACACCTCCAACGTAGAGGCTACTTTGGCCGTACGTAAATCAAGTCTACCATTAACAGTCTTGCCGATAATAGCCAAATCAGGAATATTACCCTCATACTCACTTCTCATGGCATTCATACGACGAAGAGCGGTCTCCACAAACTCCGAAGTGCTATTCTGGGCGGCTTGCATGGACTTCATACCTGCATACATAGTAGTCTCTCCCTCAACACCACGGTGGTTTCCTAAACGGAACTCACAGGTCATGGAACCGGCCTTGTCAGCTCCAGATACCTTAGAGAACTGGGTGCTATACTCACCAAGAGCATGACCGATCTTCCAATAACGGATACCAGGACGTAATTTCTCTTTAGGGAAGTATTTAGCCTTTCCGCCGATAACACGACCCCAATAACGTGTCAAATCACCTTCTGTCTTAGACGGGATCTCACCTGAGATAAGGATATTACAACCGTTAGCGGCATCGTAGGTAATAACATCATAAGCCGTAAACTCAGAGGTATTCAAAACGATATCAAACAAGCTACCATCAATACCAGGTTTCAGGTGATGACCTGAAGTATCCTCAGCCGTAACGACAGCGAATGTCTTTGTAACAGGAAGATCATAACGGAAAGAAGCTCCAATACCGTTAACGGAGATCGTAGCGCCGTTATTAATCATACCCATATACATCGGTACAGGGTAATTAGCGATATTAGAGAACAGATTCAAAAGACCCAAATGATTCTTATCCGGATCCTCATAATACCAGCTCGCCAATGAGCCTAAGTTATGCTCTACAAGCGAAGTCTTATAGTTCTTGGCATCGGTGAAAGCAATAACGTTATCACCATTCACGGTAGCCGGAAAACTTTTTGTTAAAAAAGGATTCATAATTATCTATCTTTTAATGTTATACACTCTTTGATCCACTCAGATCAAGGAAGTTAGCTTCTATAGTATCGTTATCGATATTAGTCTTATTCTGCTTTCCTCCCTTATTGCCAGAAAGAAGAGTGATGGTCTTCTTATTAACCTCCATCTTAGCCTTGTTGGTTTTCTGTTTAAGGAACTCGTCCTTATTCATCAAGAACAAGGCCAAATCAGCGGCCATGTCCGGATTCTTGATAGCCTCCGAATAAGCTTTATCTATAGCCGTATGACCTTGATTGTCTATCGGCTTGGTAACGAAATCGACAGCCTTACCTATCATCGTGTCAGTCAACTGAAATCCTGAGCTTATAGATGTCTTTAGACCTTTCTTATAGACTTTCATCTGCTCAACTAATTCCTGTCTCCTTTTCTCGGACTTTTTTTTCTCCTCCTCGATAAGGTTATCCATCTCCTTTTTCAGGATATCATGGAACTTATTGGCCTTGGACTCAATAAACTCATCGCCCTTGCCGATCATCATCTCCATATTATCCTTTATCTCGTCTTCCGGCATACCCAACATCTTATAATAATGCTGGATAACCGCAAGCTGATCATTTTTATTACTCATATCAAGGCTATCCAACGGAGCCTGAATACTCTGATATTGGCTTAATAGTTGGCCAACGTTACCACCGGCCTTATCCACCTCTATCATCTTCTTCATGAAATCAGACATCGATCCGGTATCAACCTTGTCTTTCAACAACTCATCAGCCTTGTCCTTGATCAATCCCTCCACTATATCGAGTAAATCATCCTCTTTCGTGATAGTAGAAAGATCAACCGGTTTATCATCTACCATAATATCAAGGTTATCGATACTGTCTATGATACCTCTGGCAGCCATCTTCTCCAAGAAAGATTTTCCGTTAAATCCTGATACCACACTATTGTTATCAGTACCGCCTTCGCCAACAGGATCCGGATCTGGGGTGGTAGCGTCGCCGCCCTTATCCCCGCCACCGTCAGCCGCTCCGCCGTCGGCAGATTCTTTCTTGGTACCATCTATAAGATTACCATCCTTATCATATTTACCCTCAATATTATTCTTATCGCCATCACCGTCACCACGGTAAAAAAGTTCCTCGACACTCATGGTCTTAAAACCCTTAGCGAAATCACCCATGTCATTCATACAATTTCCTTTTTTGCTTTTTACAAAAGTATTATTAATCCAATTACCAATTAAATCAAACCCATTATAGTATATGACAGAATTTTACGCCAAAATGATTACATATTTTGTAAAAATATTTACAAAACTTGTAATCAATTCTTGTTTATTATTGACGTAAACCTATCTGTATCAGAACGTTTATTCCTAGCATCTATCTCCTTTTCCTTTAATTCCAACTTCCTTTTCTCTATCTCCTCACGAGATCTTCGCTCAGCCTCGGCATTAGCCTGCCTGGTTCTCATATCCTCCTCACGGATATCCAGATCTCTTTCCTTCAAGGCTCGATCCGCTATAGCTTCCACATAATCCATACCCTCTGCGTTATCTTGTGTCCTAGCCGCTTGACCGGCGGCCATTATGCTCTTACCCCGTAAATCAAAGTTACCCTTGATATAAGCCAGCTCCTTCTCCTTCTCATGCTCGTCATTACGGGCCTGTTGATCGGCCTCAGCTTGCTGCTGGACAAGTCGTTGTTGATTCTGGTACTCCTCCTGTCTTACACGATCTGCGTAAGATCTGGCATCCCTTCCTATCTGATTCATCTCAGCCGTCGAGTTGGCATTCATCATTCTAGTGATATCAAGCAAGTCATTGCCCAAAGTATTCGTCTGTAATATATATTGCTTCAAATTCTCCAATTCCAGACGTTTCTTGGAATTAGAGACAGCCATAACATTAAGATGACGTAACGACAAGCTATTATCCGTAAGACTGATGTAAGCCAAGGAAAGATCACTGTTCCTGTACATCACGGTCCAATCGTATCCTTCCTTCTGGCATACTTGAGCCACGGCTAGATGAATATCCAATGTCCGTTTCTTGAAGTCATCGAAATCATTAAAGTAAGTCTGGGTCTGTAACATGGTAGCGTTAACGCCCTGTTTTACGCCCGTAGAACTCTCGTATCTGGTTGACTGACCCATTGCCTGCTCGGATATACCTATCATCCTATAAGCCATCATATAGGCGTAAGAAGCCATTTCCATACGGGATCTTATCTGATCCGTATTGGTAAGATCATATACCCCGAACTGGTTGTATATGCTGCTCATCTGGGGATTCTGGTAAGGATTGTTTGTGTCATTACCACCTACACCCATAAATGAGACGGACTTAACGATCTGCATAAAAGTAGCCAAAGCCCCCTTCTTGTCCATCATATCCTTATATTCCGTAGGCAGGAATCCTAAGTCGCCTAAGAAGAACTTACCGATCTCCTTCTCGGCGTTATTGTATAACTGGTTCATAGCAAGGTTATACATCATCTGGAACGGCTGTATGCGATCAGCTAGACTAGCCCCTATAAATCCCGAAACCGGAATGACATAATCATACAGACTGCTGTCACCATGTATCTGATGAGGTATTGGATCCCCACCAATATATATAGGCTTATCCATTAAATTACCTCCGGTGATCTTAACTCCAAACCTAACCTCAGGAACATACTCCAAGATGTAGGTGTTCACCTCAGGATCACCAACGGCTTCTGCCATCACCCTCTTCACCTTCTTTATCCCGTTCTTCTCCAAGAACTCCGGGAGAAGCTCATCGGTAACAAGCTCCTGATCCACCATCCCGGTCTCCGTCATGTAAGTTATTAAGAATACCGGTTTCATGGATACCCAATATCCTTCCATTACCCTAAAAAGGCGAGAGTCTATCTCATATCTCTTGCCATTGGACATGTCAGAGTTAAAATAGCCAAATGGATGGAAGCGGGGCAAGAAGCGGGGCTGGGTGTGTTCCTCCCCGTCCGGCCCGAAGGTGTGGTACTCGCCCATCGGAACACCATAATAGTCCTCAGCGGCAACTATAGACTCATAGTCATGGTATCCTTTCCATGGAATAACCTCATTCTCATACATACCGGTAATAGACGGCTTCTTTTTCTTCCAGTCATACCTAGTACCGTCATTAGATACCCATCCCTCATAATCATCGTCACCGCCCATAATACGACGCTTGTCCTTTGCCGTCATCTTATGACCGTATTTTGATATCAACTCAACACCCTCGTAATAATGAAGACGACCCACATAAGACCCATATTGCGGGTATTTCACATCAGGATGGAAAACCTCCCTCGGACTCCATACCTCCGGACGATAGTAGTCGAAGCCAACGAAATGATTCCGGAACATCTTTCCGCTAAGAAGACGATCCCGGAAATTCTCCCTGTCAAGCTCATCCATATAAAACCGGCTACGGTCAGCCTCGATCGTATGATCCCCCCATACCGCCGCCTGCGTCTTCCATCTTGTACTCATGAACCTCTGGATATCATCAGGGGTCATAGACGCCTTGGCCTGTTGGATTTGCTGAACATAAGCCTGACGTTCCTCCTCGGAATTAAACTCATTGTATGTAGGATCAAGACCGGCCTCCACAAGACGCTGATTAACGATAATATCCCACTGTTCTTGTATATGACGATGAAGTAAGTTTGACATCGTATCCTCATACTCACTTATAGCCATATCCCCTACCTCGTTAACCGTATACTTATCCTGTAGGTTTGTCAGCCATCCCTCAAAGGCATTTACGATACCACCTATTATATCATAATGCTTCAAGAAAGAAGGTATCCTTATATCGCTCCTTAACTTCTGCACGTCCCTTAACTGAGGGATAACATCCGCCATCTCCATAAAAGATAACTTACCATCCGCCATCAGATAATAGTCACGGTACATCTGGTTACGATCATACTGTTTCAACCCTATCGTCTCAAGAGCATCCATACAATCCTCCTTCCATTTCCTGTTCTTTTTCTTCGTGGAAATAGCCTGAGGAGGTAATCCTAATAACGCTCCTTTTGCTGGAAACGAATGATCTCTATTAAACACTTCCATGATTATTCAATTTTATTTACAACAAAGATAGGCGTTTAATTGACATTCATTTACCTAAAAGCTCCTATAGATACCGATCCAAATGCAGATGCATATACCTCATGGTGTTTATAAGCGTCTTCCTTGCGGGCATTATTCATCTCCTCGATCTTCGATTTAGGCATGTAATTGTTATCGTCAAAATATCTGGCGAGAACCAACGCATGCCCGAACGCTATTATCCTATCGACGTTCAATCCGGGCTTATACTGTATTATCTCATCCAGTAGGGCTATATCATCGATCAGCTCAATACCCTTGACAGTTATATCAAGACCAGTCTGATCATCATAACCGATAACGAAATCCTGCCAGCAGTAATCCACCACGCAGGAGAAGAGCAGGTTCTGGTTGCCGGGGGTCGGGTATAGCCCCAGCTTGCTGTTCTGCCGGGAGCCGGCCTTCACGTACTTATTGGCTATAGCCTCACCAGCGAACAGGAAGAAAGAAGCGGGCATACCACTCTTCCGGTTGAGGTACTGCTCATACATCTGGTCAGCGTTCTCCATAAGACATATAGCCCCATATCCCTTCTGAAGCACCTCACACGTACGGCAAAACTGATCTATGGATGATGGACGAGATACGTAAGAGGCAACTATTCTATAGGCATAAGGATCTCGAATACCAACACGTCTCTTGAATACATAAAAAGCACCTAATGAAGGGGTATCAGACTTGGCCTGTTTATAAGGGTCGCAATTGTGAACAGATATATTCCTTAATAAATAATTATTCGTATCACATTCAAAATTATACACAGGACCGGTATACTTTTCTTTAGTTATAGATGATATCCTGACATATATATACTTATTATCATTACTAATAAATATACCTGTGGAAGGACTTTTTCTTGTGCTGGTATCCATACATACTTTAGACAATTTAGATATATAATCAGGAGTTAATGTCTCAACCAACTTCCTGAAACACACAGTATAGTTATGGCCTATCCTTAAATGATAACATGATCTTTGAGATTTAACCTTATTGCCATCTATATATTCAGCCCTATTTTTTTTCATTATGGATATACCTCCAACTACTCCAAGAGATAACAATATATCCTGTATACCCTCAAGAAGATCCATACTGACACTTACGAAATCCATGACCGAATAATTGCGAAAATCATTATGGATAGATCCATCCGTATCCAGATATCCATGAATTAAACTAACCTTCATGCTAAACGGGAGGTATTTAGCAAATTCAGGAATATATTTACCATAACAATATTTACCAAAATTATTAACAAGCCACTCGCTTAGATAAACATGCTTAAAATTTAATTCCCAATTACCCTTCCTCCATCTCTCCGACGGCTTAATACCAAAAAGATTATCTATAACCTTGTAATACCTATCCCTCTCTTCTGGATAGTCAAAACAAATAGCCATCTGTACACGACACTGCTTATCAATCCATCCATTCCCTAGCCACATCCCGACAAACCACCAAAAATCATCAGAAAGCATATAATCCCTAAATCCCGGAATATCCATCCTTTCTTCGGCATACATATTTGGGATCCTTGTCCACTGTCCCTCTTTTATATCCTTGACAGGTATGTAATCAAACTTGAATAAATCTTCCCTAACCCTTCTCCCTACGGTCTTATGATCAGAAACAAAAATAGGATGATCAGAAGTAAATCTATTTATTCTTACGCCATTATACATCTTTATCGAATAAAGATCCTCTTCGACCATATTTCTGACAAGTCTCTTGCGTATCCTAACATTATCCCCTTCATTATTAACCAAGAAATCATCATAGTCAACATCCTCTACATTCTTATATCCATCAGGGGTCAACACCCTTTCTCCGGGAGGCATACATCCTGCGACATAAATAAAATCATCAAACCTATTGGATTGAGGCATCTCAAATATCTGGACAGGAGCGTCAATAACACCACCGCTAAACGGAAAACCAGCCAATTGCTTATTCGATTTAGTAGTACCAAGTTTATTCCCCGATTCAAGGAAAACATCACACAGCATGCCGCTATATTGCCCCGACTCAAGAAGATCATTCTTATGCTTGATAGCGTACTCGACCGGAAATAGGTTCTGGGATGAGCTTAAAAAACAGTCGTCAATCGTAAATGGATAGAACATGGTATGAGAGGTATAAGCTACCCTATCTTTCGTAGATAGCTTCTTCCGTTCCTCGTTAAGCTTATTGGTACTAGCCTCGAAATCCGTGGCGTCAATCTTGATCTTATTAAGCTTCTTATCATCAGGCTTACCAAGATAATCGCCCAATCCTATAGTTCTCTTAACACCGGAGTTAGCCATCTGACCAGGAACAAACATCGCCCATTTCCGTTCTTTCCATGTTTTCCCTTTCATGGCTCTCCGATTTAAAATATCCCAGTCCATGACCAGAAGATTGTATGTATCAGGATCAGAGAACATCTCCTGAGCGTCCTTGGATAGTTCCACCTCACCACCGGTACCAGCCAAGATCGGACTGAGACGCCAGCCGTAAGGAGTGTCGTATGACGGCATGGCGGCAGTGTACGGCTTCTTGATAGGTCCCTTACCTACCTCGTCGAAAATAGCCGTGGCGGGGGTCAGACCGGCAGTCTTCTGTGTGGATGTCTTCCTACCCATGTTGATGTTGGCTATGGATATTATGGCATGAACATCACGAACCCCGTTGGACATACGCTTGCCTAAGGTGACACCAGAACTCCAATCGGTCTTGGTCCTGTTAATCCTGAAAAAAGGATGCACATGATCAAGACCATACTCACAATACTCACCTATATTAGATAAATCGCTATCGCTGAAACCTACCACGGAATGACTAAGCCCGATCGTCATGGTAGCGTTCATCTGAAGAAGGGATGACATGATAGTCGTATTATGAGATACGACAAAATTGGTGGTAAGAAACTGATGGGACTTATTATCGACCTCAATACAAGTAGCTTTATATTTCCCGTAATAATCTATATCGGATATCCTAAGCCTATTATGGGTCTTGGATATATACATATCATCACCATCCATGACGCAATAATATCCCATAGACCAGAATATTCTTCTTACGAAGGATATAATATACTCACTTTTGTAAACGACCTTAAAACGATCGTCACCAGTACTTATGCCGCAAGCTATCTTCATGAATGAGCTTATAAACAACTCTTTCTGTTTTTTGGATGAATAAATAATATCATCCATCTCCTTATTGCTTAACTCGAAGATCCTGTCGGTAGATCCACAAAGGAAAGAGGCGGTCAGAGACCCAAGGAGATGGGGCGACATCAGCCACCGCCGCTCGGGGAAATCCACGGCCTCCCCTATGTCTATGGTCATCTTCTGGAAGTCAGAGTGGATGATACCCATGGTGCTCATGACTTTATAATCACCATGATATTTAACCTTCCACTGATGTTGACCGCAACATACTATACTGCGCCCGTCCTCAAACGTAACCTTATACATATCAACGAATCCTTGAGGATATACGCCTACTATAGTCGTAAGCTTACCATCATCGCCATATATGATATCACCGATATCAGCGAACCCTATCTTCTTAGATCCATAAGGAGTATATATCAGCTCCGAGTCCAGAAGGGCCTTTCCAAAACGACGGGTACCGAACATCCCCAGCCCTTTCTTCTCCTGACGGGCACGTTGGTACATCTCAGCGAAAAACCATTCATTATCACGTAACCGGCTGATAGCAGGAACACGCTCCCCGTTTGGAAGATCTTGAAATACGGGAAAGAAATTAACATGCCAATAAAGCCATGGAGGGATGAACGTACCATTGATAGTCACCCCGTACTTGACCTTATAAGCCTCTTCTGTAAAGAACTGCTTAACATCATCATCCTGATCCTCCCATCCGAACAAATCGTTCCACACTGGAGGATTCTTCATGTTTACATAAAATTCTGGACTCGTGCTTAACCCCATCACTTCATACTTTTTAATACGGACTCTATACCTCCAGACACTTGTCCCTTACGTTCCTTCTTCTGGACATTGCTGACACTCCTGTATACATCCATGATCCCACTCTTCTCCATATACGAGTCATTCCATACGTTGATCTTATCGATCAGCTTGGATATGAAATCGAACGCCCTAGCCATATCCTCAGGCTTCTCCTTATCCCATGGATGCTTGGCGATATACGTCTTGGCGTCATCCACGGCCTTGGATATGACCTCAAGATTATCGTTTACCCGATCGACGTCCCTACTCGTCGGCTTTCGTCTTCCCTGTGGCATTTTCTTTTAATTCCTTAAATTCATTATACTGCTTCATAAGAAGCTCATAAGATTGAACAACCCCGATCTTACTTACTTCCGTCACGCTCATGTCATGGAACATATCCTCAAGCTCCTTGTCAGCGTATCTCAGACGTTCCTTGTCATCATAAAACACGAATCCAGATGTTCTGTCTTCTATAATGCTCTTGGCGGTGGACGCATATGTCGTATCTAAATCCAGATCCATACCGAAGCTGGTAGCCAACTGGATTATGAACATCAACCTAGAATTGACTTTTACAGCCTCTATATTCAACATCTGTATCTTATGGGTCATCTCATGAAGAACGACAAAATCCTCCTCTTTTATCAACGAAGATGATTTAAGGGCTATCTTCTTAGTCCTATCTTCAATATCGCTATACAGACGCTTGCTCTCACGCTTTATGGCTATCCAATGCCTTATATGAGTATCCGCCTCTTCTTTAAGATAATCCCTGATCTCTGTTTTTATATCTTTATCTTCCATATTACGCATTATAATCGTTGTTGTTTAACTCGATCTCATCACTGATACTCTGATCTATTATTCTTAATAAATCCCTGGTACTAACATCCCGCAAGAAGCGTACGTTACCACCATTAGCCTTAGCAACTCTCCTTAAAGCGGAGTAAAGTATATCACCCAATGAATATTCAGGTAACTCACGGCATCCGACTTCCATGACAATAAGGGCATGGATACGATCATCTATCTTGCTTCTTACGGGACTTCGCATAGTATTTACTTATAAGCTTCCCCTATAATACGTAGCGGGAAATGTTTGAAATTACGTTCAGGATCGTCCTTCGTATAACCGATAAGAGATAGGTGTTTCTCAAAATGACCTTCCGTATATTTTGAGGTATCCAATGTCATCCTAAATATAGTTCTATTCTCATTGTCAGGATGTTTGTTATATGATACATCTCCCATACATCCACATCCAAGATGATGCTCCTTGACATGGAAACCATCTTTATGGGTGATAAATAACACGATTTCTATCTTATCACCTATTTTCTGATCAAAAATATTTAGATAAAACTCGCTCTCGTCATCCGTAAGTCCTATATCAAAGGAATCGTTAGGACACTCGATATTAAAATCGTTATGATCGGCTGTTATCACCTCCATAGCATTCCATTTGGCTTTCTCTCCTTCCACGAACTTCAACGGGCATACCTCGGTCTTCATCCAAGCCTTCTCCTTGATAAAACAACCACACAACGAACATGCCTGTCTTCCCATTAACCTTTGCAGCAATACCTTAGCTGGTAACTTAAAGAAAGCTATATTAGAAGAGTTCTTAGGACATTTCTTGCATAAATCAAGACGATTCTTGTACCACTCCGGATAATCCTTCTCATCCTTAGGAATCCTGCCCAATAAACTGTCTTCCCAAGCTTGGGCTATTACTTGGGCTTTACCAATTGTTTGCACGATAATTATTTTTTAAACTGTTTTTGTTGAAAATCCTGTAATTGTTCCCATGTCATTCCATACCGACATTGATACATGGCCTCATGGTTATCACGTATAAGAGGATCTCCGTTCTTCAACCCCTCCATATCCTCTATCGCCTTAATCTTCTTATCCAGACAATCAAGCTCAATAGGCATCCTTTCATCCGGATAACGATTACCTTCCTTGACAAATATCCGGCGTATCTTATCACGCCTTACCCGCATCTCTCGGAGATTGCATACAACGTATCCGATAAACGGGATTCTGATAGATATATTGTCAGTATACCTAGCTAGGTGGTGGACGTAAGATACGGATGCTTTCATGCACCACTCTACCTGTTGTTTGGTAAACTTCCCATCAGATCTTCTTACCACCTCATCCACGATATCCCTATCGAATGAAATAAGATTCCTACCCATCAATATCCAATTTGTTTCTCTTGAACACAAACCCCATTACACGGGTATCATCACCCTCCCCGTCAAGAATAAAATAGTTACGTAAGCTTCTCATCTCAATAGACAGCTCACGGGTACGGAAGTTCCCGTTCTTCTTGTCCACCAGAAAACCCCCACGTTTAAGCTCGTTGTTCAGGACAGCGACGTAAGATTCCTTCTGTCCATGACAATCCATGTACTTAGCCCTGGTATCATCAGAGTATCCGTAGTTGATGTAGAAAGAAAGTAAGTTTATCGTCCTTTCGGTAATCAAGCTTCTACCCTTAGAGTCCAGATAGCCATTATATATCCTTAAGAACTGCTGGATCATATCCAACCTAGTATCGTAAGGCAACGCAAATACGAAAGCTTTCCTCTGTTCCTGCATATAAAATTAGTTTTCAGCAAAACTACTTAAAAAAAATATTGTTGTCAAGAAATTTTGCCATAATCAACATAATATATGCTGATTAACATGTATTTACGATGATCCAAAGGAAAAAGGTGGTGGGTAGGACGAACGAAGCCATGTATGTATACGGCAGGCTACGATGGCGAGGACAGTGAAGTTCACGTATGCGACGCGCATGGACGGCGGGGGACAGCCTTATCCTGCCTCACGGGATGCGACCGCTCCCTTTTTCTTTTTGGCTTATTGATCTCCTATCCTTCCGTCATCGTACAAGGATATAGCCCAAGGCATCCAAAGGAAAAAAGTTGGTGGGTGACGTGCAGGGACAGCCAAGGTAAGGCTACCGCCATCATACCGGACAATGCCGCCAGAGGTTCGCTATTGACATGGACGGCGGTAGAGATATATTCGCCTGCCGGAGCGTGAGCGATCGCATACAACCTTACCTTTTTCCCTTTGGATTCCTTCCTCCCAGGCTATGGGATATAAAGCCAAGGGGAAATGGGAGGCCTTGGGCGATGGAGCCTGCCGTAGAAGATACGGACGGCCGGAGCGCGAGCGATCGTACAAGACCTCGCTTTTTCTTCTTTGGCTTATGCTCCACCCGATCCCCCTACCGGGGTACCGGCTTCTGGTATAGGATACGGCTTCTACCAGGTTTAGCCTGCGGTATCCTGCCTGACGGCACCATACCTTGGCGGTAAAAAGCAATGTTTTATTAAATAGAGACTTTAAGTGGAGTACACAGGAACTCGACGTCAGGAGAGGTTCTGTGTACGGATAGAGATATTAGAAAGTAGTATATGTTTATAGAGTTAATTATATTTAATAAATATACCTATTAATGCGCGCGTAACAAGTAGGTTGAGAAAAAACGATCGTTCACGCGCACAGCGTTTTACGAACATTACCTACCCTCCTTAAACAACAAATGGGCGACCTTCACAGGCTACCCATCCATCCGAATAACTTGTTTCGTATTGATGAAACTTGTATATTCGCAGCAAATAAAAAATCTCATGGAGACAAAGGTAGCACTTTTACAGAAAATGAAATCAAATTTCGATAAGATTCTTACCGAAGCATATATCCCAAAAGATATACAAGCAAAAAAAGATGAGCTTGGATGCCTAAGGCTTCCGGCAGGGTCACTTGTCTGTCCAGTAGATTACAAACCTGTAACTAATAAGGACGGGAAGAAGGTTACGGCTGTAAAATACTCGAATAAGAAAGATAATATAAGAGGTTCCGGTATGGTTATAGAAAAGAAGTGTAAGCAGGTAACGGCTTATCTTTCTATCATAAATGTACAGAAGCATGTATTTTTAAGAAATAGGATGAGAGATGGTTACCGTGACCGTATCGAGATCAATACCGATGATTTTATAGATATCCTATCCGATGGCATATCTTATTTCTGCTACAGACATGTTATAGAGAACTGCCATGAGGATATAGACTATCAGCTAAAGACGCTTAAGGCTTACGCAGAGGGCGAGATAAGAATAGCTTTATCTGATATCATGATCTACTCGTATAAGGCTAAGAAGAATGAGGATACGAAAGAAATATTCGTAGGTAAGAAAAGATCCGTATACAAATGTCTGGATAAGAATTTAAGCTCAAACGAAAGACGGAATATGGCTAACAAAAGCCGGAAATTTGATCGGGTAAGAATCCTTTCCAAGATAATATTCAGGGCCAGAACCAGAAACGTACATCATATATACAAAGTAACTAAAAGAAAGACAATTAAGTTCAATGTAGCATACCTTCTTAATGAGTTGAATAAGAAGCTTGCGGGAATAGGCATGCATGAGATATCTCAGTCAACTATATACAGATACATAAGCATGTTCTTAGGCATGTGTAAGAAGAGTATATCCGATTTGTATGACGAGGTAAAAAAAAACAATGGAATAGCGAATGCCAAAGATAGGAAGAACGTAACTATCGGACACCTAAGACTATCATACAGAGGAAAGATAATGCATATAATCATCGCCGAAGATTTTATAAAAGACGTCTTTTTAGGGGTAAAAGGGTCCGAGATGAGTAAAGCTGGATGATTTGAGTATCAGATATAAAATTTAATATTTATATATTATTCACATTTATTTTTAATAGTTAATTATAACTATTCGTATCTTTGTACCATAAACCTAAAAAGATATGGTAAAAGAAGATTTTAAAAATGAAAACGACCTCCTTCGTCATATTATGACGGTGGATAAAAACGTGGAGCAAGGTCGTGCCTTGAAAAAGATTTTCACCACTAGGGAGAATCTATTTATTACCGGTAGGGCTGGTAGTGGTAAAAGTACGTTCATGAGACGTATCGTAAAGTTCTTGGGTAAATGTATTATAGTAGCCCCCACTGGTGTTGCGGCACTGAACGCCGGAGGACAAACCATTCACTCTTTCTTCGCTATAAAAAACGATCCTTACATCCCCTCAGTAGAGAGGAATATGTTATCAAATAAGGTTGATGTAAGTCCGTTCATGAAAAGCAAGGTCAAGAATCTTGATACTATCGTTATCGATGAGATTAGTATGGTAAGACCCGATTTGCTTGATGAGGTTGCCGATATACTTAGACAATGCAAACGAAGCAGGGAACCTTTTGGTGGAGTTAGGCTGATTATGTTCGGCGATCTGTCACAATTACCTCCTGTAGTGACCGTTGATGATTTTATTGATAAGTATTATGAAAGCCGATTCTTTTTCTCGTCAAAGGCATTAAGAGCCTCAGGATTCTCGGTCATTACCTTCGAGAACGTGTTCCGTCAAAAAGATCCTCAGCTTCTTTCCGTACTTGAGGATATAAGATGTGGGGTTATTACCGATGAGTCAAGACAGATATTGGATAGTAGGGTCAAGTGTCCGGATAATATGGATAATACTATAATTATATGCTCAACTAACAAAGAGGCGTATGAGATAAATAAGACTAATCTTGATAAGATCAATAATAAGGTATTTAAGTTCGATGCTACTGTATTCGGAGAGAAGCCTGTAGCGCCCTGTGAGGATGAGCTTATAGTAAAGGTAGGAGCTAAGGTCATAATAACCAGAAACGGCAATGGATATGTCAATGGCTCGATGGGTATCATAACCAGCATAGATACTGTTGATGAGACGATATATGTTCATCTAGATAACGATACTGAGGTGGAGATAACCAAAGAGAAGTGGGAGAAGATGAAGTATAAGCAGGTAGACGATTCCCTTGAAGGCATTTCTTGCGGCTATATAATACAATATCCATTGAGGTTAGGATACGCCATAACTGTCCATAAATCCCAGGGAATGACTTTAGATAATATATTTGTAGACATCAGCAGAGCCTTCGAGATAGGACAGATATATACCGCTCTTTCAAGATGTAGGTCAATAGACGGGCTTTATCTAAAATCAGTGCCTAAGGAAGATATGGTACTGCTAAGCGATAAGATATCTGACTTCATAGATAAGGTGGATGAGAATGATGGTGTTTTGAATCCGGAAAAGATATCTGACATCGGTAAGGATATGATAAAGAAGCAACAGGATTTATTTAACTTTGAGGAATTTGGATTATAATGGCTAAGAAAGAACTTTTTTCAGACGTAGATGAATTAGTATCATCTTTAAATAAAGAGCTTGGAGAAGGCTCGATAATGAACTTCGGTGACGATAAGCCTATAATATCCATACCAAGGGAAAGCACCGGATCGCTGGTGGTGGATAAGGCTCTCGGCGGCGGATGGGCGGTAGGCCGGATTCATGAGCTGGTCGGGATGGAATCTTGTGGCAAGACTATGATGTGTACGTTAAGTATGATCGAGTTCCAGAAAAAACATCCAGATAAGCTAGTAGCTATAATAGACGTGGAGAACGCTTTCGATATTGAGTACGCTAGGAAAATGGGGTTGGATATAAACCGGTTTTTGATCTCCCAGCCAAGCTACGGTGAGCTGGCTATTGACATCACGGCCAAGCTGGTGGAGTCCGGCAGGGTAGGATTTATTGTCGTGGATTCCGTGGCAAATCTAGTCCCGAAGAAGGAGATCGAGGGTGATATGGAGGATAGTAACATGGGATTGCAAGCTCGATTGATGTCAAAGGCTATGAGAGTTCTTACAGGGATCGTAAACAAAAGCGACTGTGTTCTGGTATTCATCAATCAGTATCGGGAGAAGATCGGTGTTATATACGGAGATCCTAAGGTAACGACCGGAGGTAACGCCCTTAAGTTCTATGCCTCTATCCGTATGGAGATGGCTAGAAAAAAGGTTATATTAGGTGAGGACGGATCTTCAGTAGGTCATGAGGTCAGGATAAAGGTGCTTAAGAATAAGACCGCAGTACCGTTCCAGATAGCCGAGACAGCCTTATATTATGGAGTTGGGTTTGACAAAGAACTTGAACTTTTGAAGTTATGTGAGGAAACCGGTATCTTTACCCGTAAAGGATCATGGTACTGGTACGGAGAGGTCCGAGTAGGCAATGGAGTGGATAATACGTTAAGTATCATGAGAGATAATCAAGAATTGTGTCAAGAGTTAAGAACTAAATTGAATTTGTAATCATGGCAATAGGAGTAAAATTTGTAGACGTAATACCATCCAGCGTAGAGAACGCTGTCGAGGTTAAGAAGGGGGATGTAAAGAACTATCTGTTCGTAGGTATTCCCATTAGTGAATTTATCGGGAAGAGATATGAGTATGAGGGATTCATATACATGTGCCTACAGGGTGTCACCGGTGGTACGGAACTTGGCGGAGATATAGCCATAGCCGTATTAAGACCGGTTCGACCAGCGACAGGACAGGCTTCTTATCATTTGGTATCGTATACGCCTCTCACATATACGAGATCTGATGTAGCGATATTACTTAGAAATGGCGATTTTAAGGTTGTTAAACGAGACGATTGTAATCTAATCTAATATGGGAACATATATCTCTATAAAATCAACGGTAAACGCATTCAGGTACGGTATTGATCCTATACCTGAATGGTTCGATAAGACATCTAACAAGACTGATGAGGTTGATGTTATGGTTGAAGGGAATAAGGTAAAGGCATTGGATATAAGGCTAGAAAATGGTATTCTACGGGCTTTTTACGGTTATTATATAGGTATGTACCCAGATAAATCTATACAGGTGTTTAGACCGGAGGATTTTCATTCATTATATACGATTAAAATATGAAAATATACACTGGACTGATAAAAGATCTAGGATGTAGATGTTTTTATTACAATAGCGGTATGAATATACCTATTGGGTTCGTATGCGCTGAGATACCTGATATTAGTTCTATATTATCATCAAAGAATGGATTATCTCATTTTTATGAACATATGATAATAAAACGTAATGATGATATTAGTGATAAGTTATTCTTTGATTTTAATGGATATACAGATCCTAGATCATTATTATTTAAAGGATTTACATTGCCTGATGTTGATATCAAGAAGTGTATTGATTTTTCTTATAATTTTATCGTATATCCAGACATAAGTGAAGATCTTATAGAAAGTGAGAGGAATGTTATATTGACTGAAATTGATAATGATGAATCATGTATTAATATAGATAGACTTATAAAACTATCTGGAATAGATAAACGTTGTTTTATAAACACATTAGGTACTAAAAGGTATGTCAGCAAAATAACAAGGGATGATCTTTATATGTGCCGAGATACGATATTGAATAAGTCAGAAATGGTATTTCATTTATATGGATGTGATGATTTTATGAATAAATATGTATCAGATATAACGGAATTGTCAAATCAAGTTGATATTAATACATACTATCGTAATAGTCTTAAATATTTCCATGTTCATGATCCTAAATATGGTGTTTATAAATATACTAAAAAGCCCAAACAGTTATATGTATCATTTGTATTAGATAATTATGATTTTAAGAAATTGTGCGTGTTGCTTATCATATTATCTATGATGTGTGATAATTATAATTTCTCTATGTTTAATTATCTTAGATCTAACGGATTATGTTATTCAGTAAATAGGAGATATATAGAATGCACAAATAGAATAGTGGCCAACTTGATAATTGACGTAAGCCCAGATAAATGTGAGATTACAAAAGATTATGTGGTTGATTATATTAATAACTTTAAGCTTATAGCAAATAATGACAACATAGAATATGCTATAAGAATGATTAAATTAAATGATAGATTGAATATAATGAATATTGAGGATTACCACGATGCCTATATATCTTTTGTAAGATCAAGACTTAATGGGGTAATGGATTTATATAAATCATATGACAATATATCTGTGGATGATGTTATGGATATGATTAAAGATATTACCGAGAATAGATTAATAATTCAATACTGCTCTTTATGAATATAGCGATAGGAATAGATCCGGGTATAGATACCGGAGGATTGGCGATGATCCCGGAGAACGGGGAGGTTAAGGTAATTATGACACCAAGGATATCGGCTAAGGGAGATATAGATCTTAGGGCTATATCAAGCTTCTTCCTAGATGCCGCTGACAAGATCCAAGAAAAGGGAGGCGGGACGCTGGCGATCGCCGTCGAGGACGTCCATAGCATCCACAACAGCTCGGCTGCAAGTAACTTCACCTTCGGTGGACGCCGTAGGGAACCCAACGCTCTCTTCGCGATGATGGTGGAGATGATGGAACGATACCACTCGCATCCGGACGTCAGGTTCATGTTCGAGGAGGTACAGCCAAAGACATGGCAGAAGGAGCTTCATACGACATCCGATCGGGTGTATACGGCGGCTAAGCTGGATACGAAAGCTACCTCCATCCGATGCGCCATACGCCTTTTCCCTTTGGTGTCTTTCGTAAAACCATGGTCAGGTAAAGGAGTTCAACCTACCAAGATACAAGATGGGATGTGTGACGCTACGCTTATAGCCGAATATATTAGACGTAAGTTTAAGCTATTTTAATACTATTAAGCGTTTATTGTATTTGAGTTAATATAATTATGATTACATTTGCGATGTAATAAAAAGTAGTTCATTATGCTTATAAGATGCTTGTCGAAATCATTAAATGAGAAGTTGAGTAAATTGGAGCTGATTGTTAAAAATGTAGGATCTAATTCACTTTATAAGAATATTAAGATAGATATTGTCAATAATCTGGCTTATATCACTTCCGTAAACGCCAAGGTATGTGTTATAGAGCGATTGGAGGTTGAGGCTGACTCTAACTTCTCCTTCTTGGTCGAGGCAAGCTCTTTTATCAGATTTATAAAAAAGCAGAAGAATGGTGAGATTAAGATCGCGCTTTCCGATAAGAAGGACAGTATTACCATATACTACGCCTCTGGTGAGTATAGTTGTCCGGCGTTTGACGTAAATACCTTCCCTATGATATATAATATTCCTGAAGGAGGTATTAATGTTAAGATGAATGATTATGTATCGATACTTAACAAGGCCAGTAACTATACGGAGATCAACGAGCTTTATCCTTGCATCGAGAATGTGGTTATTGATATTGATGAGATTAATATTAATATAGTAAGTACTGACAGGAATACTATTTACAGGTATTTTGTTTCTAATCAGGATAAGGTAGAGAAGGTATTCATCCCGGTATCAAACGCCTCCTCTATATTGCTTGATAAACATATAGATAAGTCATTAGATACGTTGTCTATCAAAGTAGATGATACTAGGACTTACTTCTCTACCCCTGATATGGATATGTATGAGATTCACTTTGACGGTAATTATCCTAACTGGAGGTTCGTGGACGAGCATTTTGTCAAAACAAGTACCTATGTCTTTGATAAGGATCTACTCGTCCAAGCCTTCCAGAATAATATCAAGATAAATGAATTTGATCATTGTAAATTGATATTTACGGAAAAAGGATGCGGTATTATGTCGGAGAACCCTATGTCTGGAAGATCTTGTAAGGAAAGGCTTACGGCTTTATCGCATAACGGTAATGATATTATATGCGATGTGCTATGTGGTAGGTATCTTGGTATAGTTAAAAGCATATCATGTAATAGGGTCGTTATCGAACATGATCATAAATCTCATTTCAACAAGATTTATGGGGAGGATAATAAGAACGAGTATTTCTTGTCATCATCAATTATTGTTTAACGTTTAAATATATATAATATGGGAGTTCGTGAAAATCAATTATCATCTAATACACAATACTTTAATATAAGTGGAGGTGGTGTATTATATCAATCGTCAAGAGATCCTAAGGAAGGTTTCGAGGAACATATAAATGAGAAGACAGGAGCCGTATCCTACTGGAGGGTTTTCTGGAACGGTATAGAAGGATATCTTTCCGATATTTTTGTATTAGAGCAGGAGATGAATGGCGCTAAGACAAATTTCTTATTTATAAAGATAAGCGATGAGGAAGGTAATTATGTTATAAAAGTTCCGTTGATGACCTCAAGAGGCGGTATTAACAGCTATGTTAAGTCTCTTGTAAGATACTTGCCTAATATCGACCTAAAACGGAAGATTGTTATCAATCCTGCGCATACTAAAAAAGGAGAGCAATACGCTCCTGGTAATTTCTTTATCTCATACGCTAGGGAGACTCCAGACGGAAAAGATGAGCTTATCCAGCAATATTATAAGAATGGACAGAATGGATGGCCTGACAGGGTTGAGAGTACTGATATAATGGGGAATAAGAAGTTTGATTATACGACCCAAGACGCTTTCGCCTATCAGGTACTTAATAAGTATATTCAAAGCATTAAAACAGATGGTGTGAAACCTGCTCATTCGGAAAGCCAAAACAATGCTGGTGAGGTTACAACGCAAACGCCCCCACCGTCATATCAGGCGCAGGCCCAGCAGCAGACACCTCCTCCATCATACCAGCAGGCTCCGCCTCAGACAGCCCAAGCACCTTCTTTTGGAAGTCAACAGCAACCTCCTCAATATCCTCCTTTTGGAGATGACAATGATCTTCCATTTTAATTAACTAATTAAAAATCAGAAAGTTGATGGAAAGTAATTTTAATATATCTACTAAAGTGAACCGTGTCTCGATGCCTACCCAAAATAAGGTAGATACGGTTATGAAGAACTTAGGGCATCGACCTTGTGTAGCGTATTCCGAGGAAAAGGATATGTATTATAAGGATGGAGAATGGGTAGCGTCAGATCTTGACGCTACTATCTTACCTCTTAGGGAGATGTTCGAAAAGACATCTGATTTGAAGTTAGGATTGAAGATCGTTTATTTAATAATCAAATTATAATGACCAGTATTGAGGATATTAAAAAACTTCTGGAGAGTAAGTCGTTTACATCAGCTAGAGACCTTGACGAGTTTGAGGAGAAGCCGGATGATAAACAAAACGAGGTTAGACTGAATTGCGAACCTATGGTAGGGATGGTGGAGAAAGAGGGAAAGATCTTCCTTAACTCCGTAAGATTCTCGAAAGCATGGAACTCGTTGGGTAAGGATATTCCTATTAAACAGGGTAATGCCTTCCCATTAGGACAGGGTGATGTCCTTGATATAGACACAGGGGTATGGGCATCGTTCCCGGACAATACCATAGGGGTGTTGATGATGCTGCCGTCGTTTATCGGCGATACGGGACTTACTTTGGTAGGATCACCATTCGTGTCGTCTAATAACGGGAATATCATGATCAGGGTCACTAATGTCCGTAAGGATATAGCTATAGTCGAGAAAGACAAACATATAGCTGAGTTAATTATAGTCGGCAAGATAAAAGCCGATATTTTTAGAACTTATAAAAGTAATGAAGATGTTCGGATTGAAGATAGTAAAGAGTAGTTATATAGATACTCTAAAACAGGATCTTGATGAAGCTATTAGCTATTCAAGCAGATTAAAAAGGGATTATGAGGATGCCCGTAATAAGATAACTGAATTGGAAGAGAAAATAAAGTATCTTGATACGCTTGTCGATTCTCTTGATATGGATATAGATTCCAAGGATTCTCATATAGTTAAGATGGGGAATGAGCTTAGTAAATCAAGAGAGCTATATAATGAGTCGGTAAAAGAGAAAGAAACTCTTAAACGGGCTTATATGGATATCGAGAAGAAACATAAGTTATCATCTAAATTACTCGATGAGGCTAGAAGAAGATATAAGGAACTTGAGGGTCAGAATAAGGCTATGTCAGATCGTATCAAATATCTTGAGGCAGAGCTTTTAGATAGCGATGTACCTGATGAGGTTGTTGTTGATGAGGATAAGATGGATCCTAATTCCGGTCATATTGATATACCTGAAAATAACGCTCCTGAGGTTACTGATGCCGATGCCGGTAATGATGTAAATGTCGAGAATAAGGTGGAGGATAAGAAGAAATCTAAGAAACGTAAAAAATCTAAAAAGGATGAATAAGATCTTGTTATTATTGATAACTATCCTTACCTTAGCGGTTGTCGGATGCGGTACGTCAAGAACCTACTATACGGAATATGATACTACTGATATATCTTATGTGGTGGATTCCATAGTGTCTTCCGGGACCTTGATGGGCCAATGGAAGGAGTGGCGGTTTACGCTGGACGACGGCCGGGTCGATAACTTTGGCTTTACCGCCCTGTACGACGCCAAGGGAAAGGCTAGGGGGTCTATACAGGTAAGGCAAAGATCCGATACGTTTAATATCAAGATAATAGATTATCATAAAAAGGATAAGTAATGGAATACGGACTAGGTTACATACCATCACCAGTGGATGACAGGGACGCTATCATGAACATGCAGCACGAGGCTGTTCCTGATGAGTATAAGATCAATAATGTCGATAGCGTAGTGGATCAAGGTTCTTCCCCTATTTGCGCGGCAATAAGCTTGGCTGAGATACTTAATTGGAGAAAGAGTATAAGGGCTATTAAAAGACCGGCTAAGATCTCTCCTTACGATATATATGATCTGAGAGAGGATAAGGATCAGGACGGGATGGTTCTTCGTGACGCTATCAAGTCTATTAAAAACGTAGGCGTAGATGGGGAGAAAATAAACAGTTACGCTAGGATCATAGATCCGGTATCGGCTAAGGTAGCGTTGATGCTGAATGGGCCTCTGGTTATAGGTCTGTATTGCTATAATTATGGTAATCGATTCTGGCAAGGCCAAGGACAGAACTTGGGAGGTCATGCCGTTATCCTCACCGGCTGGGACAAGGCCGGCTTCGTCCTACAGAACAGTTGGGGGACGGGATGGGGTAGGTCTGGTGTAGAGACGTTCCCGTTCGATGATTGGTGCTATATGCTAGAATGTTGGACAATAGTTTCATGATATTACTATATAATTTTCGAGAAATTCCGATCCACATCCTCTTGTGAAAGCCGATGTGGTTATTTAGGACCCGTAGATCAATTGGTTGGATCATCTGGCTCATAACCAGAAGGTTGTCGGTTCAAGCCCGGCCGGGTCCACGCTATTTTTTTGGGAAAAACTAGCATAGAGTTTTGTCATTAGATTTAGAGTTTAGATTTTGTTTGATGTCCTTGTCCGGGAGGATCGGGACATATGGATCCGAGGATCATTGGATGATTACCATAATATTGGAGATGCTGGTTCGATTCCAGCCGGATTCGCTAAAATATTGTTTTAATATGGATAATGGATATGTAGAGATAATAGATACGACTCATCATAGAGCTAGAAGTAGCGGAGCTGTATATGAACATATAATTGTGGCTGAAAGAAAAATAGGAAGACTTTTGAAGCCGGAAGAAGTCGTTCACCATATCAATAAAATAAGGCATGATAATAGACCTGATAATCTTATGATATTTAGATCTAATGCCGATCATACAAGGTTTCATCATGGAGCTGAGGTTTACTTTGATAAGGAAGGGATAGCGTATTGTAAACCCGTGGAAGTTAAGTATTGCTCGTGCTGCGGTAAGGATTTATGTCATGATACTGAGGGAAGTTTGTGTTTTGATTGTAATAACAAGAAAAGAAGAGAGGATATGTTATCCAAATATGGTGATATAACTAAGGATAAGCTTTTTGAGATGCTTAAAAATGAGTCTTTCCTAAGTGTCGGTAAAAAATTAGGCGTATCTGACAATATGGTAAGGAAAATATGTGATATCTTTGGCATTCCAAGACATGCCTCTTACTACAGAAAATTAAAGGATTGATAATTAGGGGAGTTAATTTAACGGATAGAATTTACGATTCCTAATCGTAGCGTGGATAAGGGTTCGATTCCCCCACTCCCCACATGGTGTTTTATTAAACATATTCTCGTAGGTCGGTGATTAACGATAACCGGTAGACAGCCTACGGGAATCAACAAAATCTTACGTGCTTAAGATCGCTTTCAGTTCTATTTTTCGTGTGTATCTATAGGAGGGTAGCACGACCCTCCTTTTTATAATAACTATTTGGGATGGATATTAATCAGATAAAAAAGTACCTGCCATCAGGATGGGATGTGGTTGATCTAATAGATCACGGGATAATCGATCTTGATATTATGAACGGAAAGATGATGGGTGAGTATGTGGCTGTGTTGATGATAAAATCTTATGATAAGACCAATGGTCATATCTTAACCACTTTCTCGTTCCATGATAAAGATATGGATAAGTTGAGGATGTTGATAGGTAATGCTATAATGGCGGTAGGATATAGGAATAATCCTCTTACTGGAGATGGGAACACGGCAATCAAATAAAGGTGCTGAATACACTGAAAGAGGGATATTGGATATCCTTAACAGACAGTTCTTGGTATCTCCTAAATGGGTGATAAATAACCTGTATGTATATAACTGGGAGTCCGATTATCTGGCTATAACCAGATCCATGTACGCATATGAGGTTGAGGTTAAGATCTCATTAGCTGACTATAACAAGGATTTCGAGAAGGAAGGCAAGCACCAAGTAATGCAAGGCTGGTTCGAGGCCCGGAAGCAAGCCCTATACGAGACCGGGGACTGGGTCAGGTACGGCCGGCCCAACTACTTCTACTACTGCGTGCCGGATGGGTTGGTTGATCCTAAGGACATACCTCCGTACGCCGGGCTTGCTTATGTTTGTGGCAGGAATTTGAGAAAGGTCAAGGATGCCCCTATTCTGCACCGTGATAAATTTGACCCAGAAGCTTATAAGATGGCAGATAAATTCTACTATAATTGGTGGAATGAGAGACGTAAGGCCAGACAGATAGAAGGGAAGGATATGAAAGACGAGTTTAGGAAAAGCATGAAAAAGGTTAAGGAGAAGATAACTGTTGATGCTAAGATCAAGGCGATGGAGGCGTTCTGGAGCGTCTGCGATTACGCCTACTGGCCATACGGGGGAAGAGGGGTTCCAGGAATGAGACCCAACTGTTCCGCTTGTGGAGAGGAATGTAAATTACAATGCCCGAAGGGGAAAGAATTTAAAAACAAGATAAAATGAGTAAGATTAAAGATTTATTGGCAAGAGCCATTTCATTGGCATCAGAGCAACCTATGAGCTATAAAGAGGCGGTTGAGTTACTTGATGGTATAGATACGTGTAAGGTCAAGATCTGGCTGGAAGAAGGGGCTAAGATGCCTAAATACGCCCATGAGGATGACGCTTGCATGGATCTGTTTGTAAAGAACATAGAACTTAATAGCGGAAGAATCATATATCATACCGGTGTACATGTAGCATTGCCGGAGGATTATGAGATGGAAATACGCCCACGTAGTAGTATCACAAAAACCAATGCGATTATCCAGAACTCTCCGGGTACTGTGGATGAAGGATACAGAGGCGAGATTATGGTAGTATGTAGACGTGTGGATTGTTATGATGATCCTTCTTATTCGGTTGGGGACAAGGTAGCTCAATTGCTTATCCGTAGGAGGGAACGTATCGTATGGGATCAGGTGAAGTCGTTGGATGACCTCGGATATACCGATAGAGGCGATTGTGGATTCGGAAGCACGGGGAGGTGATCATGAGCGGAAGGGTTAAGATAAAGATCAAGGATAAGAAACCTAAGATCGATGTATTTAAGGTAATAGAGGGCCGGTTTAAGAACATGAACGAGCTTCGGGATCTGATCGACATGGATCCAAGGAAAGGGCTGGTCAGGATCCGGGACGGGGCCGGCTTTAGGGAGGTGGAGCGCGGCGGATGCCTGCACCGGAACTACCTTAACCTATTGGAGGAGGAGCTGGGGGCTAAACTATCAATAGATCTGATTGATAAGTATGTTAAAAGAAAATAGCACATCACCTATCCTAGTAATTACCTAGGGTAGGTTCGTTTTGTACACCGAAGTATCTACCACGATCTGGCTATCCAGATCCTCAATCAACTCAATGATCTCATCTCTTATATCGTAAGAAAGCAAGATCGGTATTATGGTTAACATAAAAGATAGTAGTATCCCGAATCCTATTATGACAATGATATCATTATACCCTATATCTAATATCGGCATTACAAACATCAACCCTGACGTGAATATCATTACAAACAACGTGGATATCTCATTTATCATGTCCCGCTCCATCGTATCCTTAATTATATCTCCTCAACTTTAGTATGATTTATTATCCTACTGATATGACGGATGCTTAATCCCGTCCTGTCCTTTATTCTACCATACACGTAGTTCCTTGATACGACCGTAGCTAAATCACCTAACTCGTCCAGTATCTCATTATACATCCTATGGATCTCGTTGTTGCGGATGACCGCACTGTCCCTTACATATATCTTCTCAACATCATCGTCGCAGAAGAAGATCTTAAGCTTATGAAGTATGTCTCTAAACATGATTATCTTTTTGTCCCAAAGATATGAAAATTTGAGGATAAAACCAGAAGGAAGCCAAAAAGAACAGGGAGGCAGTGGGAGGGCGTGGGATGCCCGGGAGGATGGAAGCCAGCTCGTTCTCTTGGATTCAGTGACATGATCTGAGAATAAATTATATATTTGTATGTGCAAAATACATAATAATATGATATTAAATAAAATTAACTCAATGGGGGGGGTATTTTTCGTCCTCCATAAAAATTTATCAGTATGCTTAGAAGAAGATTTCATTCATCAGGAATACATCCGTCTAACGCCAGCAATGGAGTATATGGAGTTGCTGAAAATCTAAAGTTACTTCCACCTAATAAGGTGGATGCCGAATGTATTGGAGTTGCTTTGATACATAAAGGCCATAGGATTATGATCGAAAAAAACGAGAGTAAAAATCCTAGTTATAAACAGGCAACAGAAGGTATGTTGGCCAGTGACAACTTTGTATGGGGAGAATATTTGGTAGATCAATACGAGATCCCTAATTATGATACTATTGATTACGATTACCAAGGCCTTACTAGCGCATATCTTATGAGTAATTCCGGGGTATATAATGGTCAGCCACATATACCAAATGACATATCTCAATGGACCGGAGTGATGTCTGATTGGAATGGTAAATCTAATTCAGAGGTATTAAAAAAGATTGGAGCCACAGAACAAGGATCTTATGCTATCTCAGGCAATCTTCTTAATGGATTCATAAATAGTAGCGACGCCCTTGGATTCGATGACTGGTATATCCCCTCTTGTCCGCAAATGTCATTGGTATATATGAGGATGGTTGATATAAATGATATATTGTATCTTATTGGAGGTAAGATGTTCCAAGCCTCAACTGAGGCGTATATGACAAGCTCTGAATGTAATGATAGAAATTATTGGTCGGTTTCAGGCTACGGTCAAGTAGGCGTATCGGATAAAAGAAAACCTAAAAGAATTAGACTGATACGAGATCTATAATATTAAGGTAGTGGTAGTGCCACTACCTATCTAATTATCCCATAAAGATATATACCAAGGGAAGTAGCCGGCGGAAGCCCCGATGGGTAGGCCCGGAGGGATGAAGGGAGGCCTCCCTCCATTTGGTACTACATCCTCATCACAAGCTATCATTAGGTGCTACAATTACTATACCTACTCTATAGGTGTTATTGTAAATGCCAGTTCCAACTGCAACAGATTGGCATCCATGGCAGGTATTGGCTACTATACAATAACCACTTGTTATAAGATTACCTTGCCAAGTTATACGATTGTTACTTGTAATCTGATTATAAAATTCAGACATGTAAGTGAAATTGATAATCTCCTCAGGATCGGTTATCTCCGTTATAGGAGTAAATTTAGTTATCCTATTCCCGTATAACTCCGTATCAGCTAAATCACAATGCACACCAGAATTATATAGATACGTGAGAGTCCCTTTTGAAACACCTCCAGTCGTGCCTAATAAAATTTTGTACTCATATTGTTGATCCTTTGAAACTATCTGTCCACCTATTCTTATAACTTCTATCTTCTTATTGCGATATATATCAAGATAAGATCCGTTAAAATCAGATTGATATGTATCTCCATCAATATATATATCTACAGGATTAGGACACATGCTCTTGTCTATATTAATACGGTAGTGGATCTTACCGGAAGAAGAAGTCCTGCGCCTAAACATACCCCCTCCTTATCTGAGGGTTAAAATACCCCCCCCCATCATGTATTTAACTTCTTTATTCATAATATATTATGTTTTAATTATATCGCAAATATAACAAATTAAATGAGATGGAAGGTGATATGGTTGTGAGGAAGTATGAGGGATATTCGGGGAGGATGATATGCGGGACATTATTGGAGAGATGGGGTGGGGTATGATGGGAGGGGGATATGCGGGACGGACCACCTCCCCGAAATCGGCCCGGCCGGGCTGCCGTTTTTGGACCAGCCCCCCCAATCCACGAAGAACGGGAAACAAGAACGGCAAACGATCTGCAAGCCGAAAAAAGAATGCCTATTTTGTATTTAACTTGTTGATTATCAATAATATAAATCAATATTTTAATATATGTTTACATTTGATTAGATTTATTACATATAATCGTCTAATTTTTATTGCAAAATATTTGTTGGACAATAGAACATGTAGTATATTTGCAATGTGAGATAACAATATTAACAAACGAGGCGTGCTAGATGCCTATACAAGTCCCTAGGGCAAGGGCAAATCTAATGACAAGTAAAGATCTTAACAAAGTACAAAACGAGGTTAAAAAAGCAAGTGAGAAAACGTTAACTGGTGCGGTAAAGGCGTGGTGCCAGCTATTTAAATCTGGAAAAGAAATAAATGAAATATTAAAGGACAATGATATTAAAGTAGATAAAGCAATTGTCCCCGCTTTAGTCAATTTGGCAAAGGATAAGGAAGTTGTGATACAACTTTGTAAGGAGATACTGCCACGTGTGGATGAAACCTTTTGCGCCTACAAGGAGATCGAAAGAGTATATCTCGATAAACAGGATCAGGATAGAAACACAAAATTGCAAGAATATAAGGTAGCTGAAATAGCAATAACAGGCAAAGCGCATAAACGCTTTGGATATAACGAGCCTATAGAATATGAAGGGGGTGTATATTATGAAGTGTTTAACGGATCAGATAAACGTATTGTAAAATGCGCCGTTCCAATAAAGCGGTACACATTTAGTCTTATAGCTAAATGTATCACATATTACTTAACTCACCCTAGAAATGATAGATAAATATACGGGCTATTATAGCCCGTTATGGTTGCATACTCTTGCGTCCTCGTCGCGCAACCGGACTCAGACTAAAAGAGAAGTTATTTAACATATTGATATAAGCATACACAAGTCGGTAGAGGTATATCCGTTGGTGTTCGAGAGCTTGTGTAAATAGGCCGCCTCTTAGCAATGTGGTTTAGGTTCGTATTCAGTCGCAATATGAGCCGTTATTCTTTGGGCTTGTATCAAGACGGGTTAATACGTCCGGTTTCCGGATAGGCCGTGTAAAACACGGGGTATATTGGTGTATATACGTATATATAGGGCGTATGTCTATACGTTGCTAGAGTAGCACGTATGGAGTGCATAACGGTGTTATAACCGTGCCAATATGTCAAAGCAATAACGTTTAAGGTTGCTTAAATACTTAAGCGTTATATGTAGTAGCAAAATAACAACCCTTACAAGGGTGTTTTGTGCGGTTAAATTGACGGACAAAATGCGCCTTGTCGGTACGTATCACGGGTAACGTATGTGCATATTTGGCCGGCTTCGTTGTCGGCAAAGGGACTAATCCAAAGGGAATAGGGGGCGTGTGGGCGTTCGGCTAGTCGTATCGATAACGCCGGCCGTATTGTCCCCGGCTTACCGTTTCTTATTGGTGCAATTTAAAATGAATAAATTATGTATAGGAGAAAGTTTGATAATCTTAATAGAAAGCTAGCACTTAAAAAGGAAAAGGCTTTAGACGCTGCAAGAAAGTCTAAAATTGAGTTCTACGTTGAGCTTACCAAAGAGCTATACAAGTCTAATAAATTAGATTGTAGTAGGGAATCTGATAAATGTAGGCGGAAACGTGTTAGTTACATGGCAAACAAATTACGGCAATAGATCGTTTGTTTTTATTTGATTTTAAAGTTTGTGCCCTTTCGTACTATAGTTATATAGGACGAAAGGGCTTTTTTGTGCCTATATTTTACAAAATGATAGCATAATCATATGTTTTACTTACACATAAAAGTGTTAAGGCGGCAAATTTTAAGCCTTGATCGAAAATGTGTAAGTAAAATGCTTTATTTAGCATTATTTTGTATACATATATATCCATGCGGACGGGTATATTGTGCCCTTATGTATGGTTTTGCGCTTGAATCGATCCTAAAAGGTATATAATAGAAGGTACTTATTGTATATTTTTTATCTATGTTTGGGCTTATCTTTCCCTAGAGGTAGCTCTAGGGGTTGATATATATTATTTTATTGATACTCAATTAATTATGTTATTTGTGTTCAATTTTAAAATCGTGGTTACTTATTGTATATTTTTTATGGGTATATTTATATATTTCGTACTCATTTTGTTTTGTGGGTACATGGCGTTTGAGTTGGGGCGGTATGTTATAGCTACGGGCGACGCCCTGCCTATAATCATAGTTTCTTTATTGGTTTTATTATCAATACATTGTATTAGGCAAGTATATAAGGCAATCAAGAACAAGGATCTCGATATCCTAGACTGAATCAGCGTTCCACGTGGAACAAAGTAGCGGAAGGTCTTGGGATTTCGTGGTGGTTTCGAGGGAGGGGTGGGTTGTGCGGGATGGGACACTTCCAAACAAGAAAAAACACCAACAAACAAGAAAAACACCTTTCGAGCAAGGGAAACGCCTTTCAAGCAAGGGGTATCTTCCGACCAAGTGCAAAAGCTTACAAATGGTAGGAGTTTCCGGTCAATGCAAGGCGGTTGTGAGCGATGGCGGGTAGATATTGTTTATTGGTATGGGGCGATGCGGAGGAAACCAAGGGAAACGGGAGGCGGCGATGGCGTGGGGTAGGTCCCGCTGGTCGTCCGTCCCTGTTCCCCCTTTGGCGTTAGTGTAATATTAAAAATCTGATAGTGATATGACGAAAGAAGAAGCAAGGAACGTATTTGGCGGTAGTATAGTAAATAATCTGCTGTCGCTAGGGGCTGAGCCTACCAACGTGGTAAGGCAAGACGGGTTGATAGAATGGAAAAGTGATGGATATATAGAGGTAGGAGGCGTACAGGTATGGGCTTACTATTACTTTGAGGATGGTGAGGATGTTGACAGGTGCGATTGGGAGGACCATATGGAGATAGAGGTAGAGGAATGTTGGATTTAAAATCGGCTGATATGAGATTCATGTATTTAACGGAGCTTAGAGGAAAGGATATATACGTAGGCGACAAGAAGTGCAAAAGAGTAAAAATATATGTAGGCAGACCGTTGGGGGATACGCCTAAAACCTATAAACAAATAGGCGGATTTGTAGCAAAAGAACTATCCAACGCTTATAACAGCGGTTGTGTTTCCATCTATGAAGCAAAGGATAAAACGCTCAGATATTCGGTTTATCGAGACGGTTGTTTTTATCCTTATTACGGGAAATTAGAGGTGGCAGAATAATACCAAGGGGAATGCGGGCGGCTGCGGGGAGGCTGGACAGACCTTGTCGCCAGCGCCGTCCTTTTCCCCTTGGCAACAATAGGAATGAATATGAACGAAACAGAATTACTAAGATTACAAGATGAAGCGCTATCTTACCTTCGTGATAATATTACAAAGGATGAGGCGTATTATGTCCTTACGACTGACAAGGATATGATAGAGATTCTTATAGCTGATAAGAAGGACGGAAGCAAACGTATCAAGATTCTTGATATGGAATATACTATCGAGAAGGATGATATGTTATTGTTATTCGATACTGATGGGATAATAGACGAATGTCTTTTGGTTGCCAGCTACATAGGGGTAAATATGTATTTCCGCAGGCAAGATGCCAACGCTATTTTGAATAACATCAATAGAGAGAAAGTTATGAAATATCCTTACATAGCTATTCAGTTAGATAATATACAGACTATCGAAAAGCGTAGGGTTATTTTTGAGATCACCGGACATAGGATAGATGATAACAAAGAGAAAATAGATTTTATGTTTGTTTATTTTATGGCTAGAATATTATGAGAGCGAGGAGAACTGTGAAGGAAAGAGATATTGTGAAGATATTGGTATTCGGGTATGATAGGATGCTTATAAAATCCATTAAGGATTCCGGATTCAGAAGTATGTCGGATGTAATATCGTACGCCAATAATATGGTCGGGGATAAGCCCATTGATCATATTAGGGTATCAAATGAGGCTCGTGGATGGTGTGGGTCATATACTAATTATGGTAAAAGAATAGATTAGTTCGATAGTAGGATATGATATGAGAAGGATTATAAAAGAGAAAGACGATATCAAGGTATCTATATTTAGTGGGGATAGATTGGCTCGTGTTTTCATTGATTCTGGGTATAGGAATATAGCTATGGTGATAGCCGATTGCGGTAGAATAGCTAATGGTTGTTATCATATACATCATATTGAGGTGGTAAATATGGATAGGGAATGGTATGGCACATATACCGCTGATGGAAAGAAAATTAATTAATATAAATAACATCATGAATAATATCATAGAGAACAATGATGGGGTAAAAAGAAAGGTAAGGGTATATGATTTCGGCGAGAAGGTCGCTGATAGATATACTATTGTATGCGTAAGTGACAGGAATAAAGATTCAAGAGGAATCTTATTTTATCCGATGTTCACTTGTAACGAAAACCCGTCGCATCCGCAAGGAATAGGGATGTATGTAGGGGACTATTATCCTCATAAGGGAGGTATGTACAACTTAGGGAGAAGGGTGAAGGATATAATGTCTTTGCCTAAAGAAGTGATTAGATACATAAAATGGGTAACAACAACATGAATGAAATAGTTTACAACAATTACGATTTGGTTGCTTTCGAGCAGAATGGAGAAGTGGTAGTAGCCGTAACATTCTACAGGTATTACAAGAGGAAAGCTAAGGGCGAGGTTAATTATAGATGGAGAACCAGATGCCCGGAGCTGGTGGATAAGATCGTAAAACACCGTACCAAGGTATTTACCGGTCAACTTATCCAGTTAGCGAAAGCGTATGGGGAGAAAAAGGTTATAAAATATCAAAAGGAGGAGGAAGGAGTATGTCAAAATACGATAGAGACGCTATAGAGATATATATACTGGATCATATAGATACAGATAATTATGGTAAGCAGTTTAAATACGATAGGGAATATATGTCTTTTATGCTTAGTGTGTTCAAGAATGAGTATAAAGAACATATCAAAAGGGATGGAATTAAGAAGGCTTTTGAGGATTACATAATGAGCGTTCCGTCTATATTCAGGATTCATATAGCGGATTGTGATATTAGATATTTATTACGTTCATGGGGAGTGGAGTTTGATGAGGATGATGATGAGATATACATCTTATACAAGAAGATCATAAGAGAGGTCTTCTTCAAGATGTGTAATGATATGAACATTAGATTTTAGTTTGTTAATATTGTGACCATGACCTTGGCGGGGTGGAAGGATATATCATAATCGTACGTGTGCGGATATGATCCGGGGTCGGTTCCCGGCACCTTGACACAACTTAATTAAATAGTATATGGACAATATTTTAAAAAGAGCGGCAGCGGAATTAAAAGAAGCCGGTTGCAGGGTTTTTGCGTGGCAGGATGATACTTATAATAGAGGTTGGAGTAAGGGTGATTATATAATGTTGTATTACGCCTTCCCTGATTCACCCAACATCGGGTATCTGAGTCATGGGGAATATGGGATGAGCGTAGCATATAGTAGAGCTTATATACCGAGCCGTGGGAGTGGATCGGGGTGTTGTATCAAGGAGGAGGCTACGTTCGACCTTGCGACGGCGTTAGATGCGTTGAACGGGCCGTTACCTAGGTGGTGTAAGGCCTATGGGGTTTATCCAAAGCAGTACGATAATATTGATAAATGGTATAATAGCGATAATCATAACAAAAAATTATTTAAGGAGATTTGATATGGAGGTAAAAGATTGGGAAAATCTGGTTTTAAACACAGAGGTAGGATCACATTGTTTTGTTACGCTGATTGATAATAATGACATTAGTAGAGGTTATGCGCAAATCAGACGCGCGGAGCATTTCGGGTATAACATCTGCTTCACCCGGTTATATGGGAGTAAGTTTTACTTCGAGAAGATAGAAGAAGGACGTACACAGCAATATATCAATAGGAGGAAATGATATGGTGATAGAGTTTGATTTTGAGATATACAAAAACGGAGATTACGATAAGGTATATCTCCGCAACGGGAAAGAGCCAAGAGTATTATGTGATAATGGGAAGAGCGATCGCCCTATAGTCGTGATGGTTGAGGACGATAACGCGGATGATTATATTATTCTACGTTATAACGAAACTGGCAGGAGGGATATCAATAGTCAATCGAGTCTTGATCTTATGTTATCAATAAAAGAACGGGAACCAGAGTTGTGGATTGTTGTTATATCTTACATGGATAACAAGGATAAGAGACAAAAGATGGTCTTACCTAATTTTTTCTCAAGGAATATAAGAGGAAATATATATCTTCAAGGAAGCTCTAAATCAAGTGTATCATATTATGTTGATAAGTTAGAAGAAGATAAGTGCTTCGATGAGCTATGCGAGAAGATAAGGGTAAAAAGAGATCGTATTTATAACATGGAAATAATATCACTATCAGATGACAAGGCGACAGTTTAACCAGTTGATAAATGAACTGGACGGCAAAAGCCCGTTTATCGTATTACATAGGGATACCGTTGCGCCTAAATACGTGGGCGTGGAGGTGTCGAAGGATGGGATGGTATACAGATATGCGATAATAGGGATAAACGATGAGTATAAGGCTAAAAAAGCCCTTATTTCGAAAATATTAGGCATAGCTAGTTACCTAAATGGCAATAAGCCCTTAAAAGAGGATTGATTAGACGTATTTATGGTATGCGGCATCATATACGATATAATGCCGTGAATAACGTTGCATGGAGGGTATGTATGATAATATGATAGATAACGTATTCGTGTCTTGATATCATAATATTATGCCATTATATCCTCTTTTTGTATAAAAAGGATAACAAATAATATAAATATCTTAAATATGGAAGAAATTAATGTAGGTGACAAAATCATGTTTCGTATAACTGGTAACCATAATATAGGGTATGCAAAAGGAGAAAGATATGTCGGGACAGTATTAAGTAGAGATCACCGATCACGCCTTCATGTGAGGGCGGAAGGCATGCCTAGAGCTTGTATTGATGAGCGGGATGTGGATAAGCTTATCGAGGAGAGTGTGGATTTTGATATGGATGAGGTAACACCTAATCCGGTGGCAAGGGAGTTGTATGAGCTAATGAGTAAATATGTTTGCGCATTCGGATGGTTTCATGAAAGTATCAACGGATATATCGTGTATGATTATGTGATGATGGGTAAGCATTTAGAACATAATGTTATGTGTCTGTTACATGATCATGGATTCGAGACACGGTATATTGATAGTCATTCTTGGTGGATGACTAATGAGAGGCTGATGTCAGAGGTAACATATACGGAGGGGGATATTCATATAATTGTTCATGAGTGTATGGAGGATTATGTGGATAACGTGAAATTTGGGGAGGAATTTTATAAAAACAAGGAAATATGATAAGATACTTACTCGTGACGGCGATGATAATATTGACACCGCCAAAAAGGAACGGAGGCATGCCCCTCGCCCCGAAGCCGGCCGTGATCGAGGCACGGGTATGGGACAAGCTGGCGGCCGCCATATCTTTCGTGGAGTCAAGGAACGACGATCGGGCGTACAACGCCACTTCAGGGGCTTTAGGGAGGTGGCAGATGAAAAAGGTGTATGTAGATGAGGTTAACAGGATATTGCGCCTTAAACGGAAGCAGAAGCGGTATAGATACGATGATAGGACAAATCCTGTCAAGGCTAGGGAAATGTTCGAGATATATCAATCTCACCATAATCCTAAAAAGGATATAGATCGGGCTATAAGATTGCATAGGGGATTGCATTCTGCTAAATATGTTAAAGAGGTTAAGCGTAAATTGAGAAAATAAAAAGAATATAGGAGGATAAGGACATGGACGAGAATAAAATGATACGACCGATGGATTTTGTTCGGCTTACAAATATTGACGAATTAAATGTGATTAAGGACACTAAAAACCATATAGGGCTGGTCAAGGAGGTCAGTCGGGACGGGAGAATGAGTATAATATGGATAGGTGAAACTTACAGTCAGTTGGCGTGGTTCAAATCGAGCGAGTTGGAGGTGGTGGATAACCTTGTGAGCATCCTGACATGCGGGCTGGCTAACTTTCGCGGAGACGGAAAAGAGAGCGCGGATAAATTTTATTCGATTGGCTAGAAATAAGGGCAATTAATTAGAGGAGAAAATCATATGGATCGTGAGACATTAGTAAATATCGTTTATAGCGGTAAAGTAAGATTTATACCAGTAAGAAGATGTTCATTATGTGATGAATATATAGGATATAAATTTGTTAAGATGTGCGATGGGAGTATAATTCCAGTATTTTCTAGTGGATGTGGGTGTTGTGGAGTTAATAATGGACAATTGTTTGAGAGGACATGGGATGAGGTGCTTGACTTTATCAATGAATCTCAAAACAAGCCTATGGATAAGAGGACAGAAGTGGATGAAATTATATTAAATAAATTGTAAAATGGCTATAAAATCTTATAAAGGATTCGACAAGAATCTTAGATACAGAGGCTTCCAATACAAAATTAGAGGGATATATGAGATGGATGGTAATAAAAGGGGTTAGATATCCTAGTTCCGTGATATCAGCATTTGCGGCATATAATATAGATAAACATTTCTTGAAGATCAGGATCAGAAACAAGTGGCATATAGTGTCTTTTGATGATATCAATAAGATGGATAGTCAGATGGTATATTTAATGAACAACTATCCTGATTTCGTTCAGATAGGAAGATGGTGGATATCCAAGAAGGCGGTAATGTCTTGGGTTCCCAAGGGGCAGGCCGTGGACGGATCGGGCTGGGTTATATCCTTCACCCTGTCCTTTGGTTTGGATAATGGGACTCAAATTAAGTTTTATAAAGAAGATGAGTACTTAAATGAGATAGATAGGTTAAACGAGTTGTTTAATGTAATATTGTAAGGGAATATGTTGATAGATGTAAATAAATGGATTGAGAAAAACGGGAGCTTCGAGGAGGTCAATGGATTGGATTTAGTGAGACACGGATATGAGTGGATTAGACGAATGCGCAAATTCGAGAATAAGGCAGATCGTCATACTTTCCAGAAAGTGTTTGGTAACAAAAGAGGTAATGAGTTATGGGACTGTTTTTTAGAGGTAGGAAAATCTATCTTCATATTAGAAGATAACTATTTTACGATTAACGACAGGAACGTCTTCTCTTTATGTTTAGCAGAGTGTAGTGATTATGATCTATATGAGCTTGTTCATAATATTGAGACTCATAGTGATCAAGGTAAATGATATTGTTTAATTTTAAAAAAAATAAATTTTTATGGAAACGAAAAAGTATTTATCAGTTTATTTAGAGAGTGGATATCTTTTTGACGATATGTCAGAAAAATTAAAGTGGTTTGAGATTGATAAGATCTTGATCAGTTTTACATATGGAGTAGTTAGATATGTAGGAACATGGGGAGGATGTAGGACTGAGAAGACATTAGATGGGAAATTATTTTATTCGTCCGAAGAATGTTTTAAAAAGGGCAAGAGCATCCCTAAGACAAAACTATCAATATATGATGTTTTTAAGTCATTATATGGATTCGCTCCAATAGGTGATGTGTGGAAATACAAAAACGGAAGAGCTGTCAAGGGGGAGTTGGAATATTTTGATGTTGAAATAGATAATAAAGGAAAAATTTATTGTAAGGAAATATATTACAGAACATGTGAAGATGTGTATAAATTCAATGACTTAACTGTAGTTGACAAGAATGGAGACATAAGATTAGTGAAATCATCAAAAAGTAGATTAATGCTTAGTGATGATCAATTAGATGTCGTGGAGAGAATGAAAGGCATCATTGACGACATGGTTAGGTTAAAGATGATTATGTATATTGATCAAGACTATAATCTTTGTTTTCTACCGGGAGATAAGATAGAGGACTTGACAATGGACAAGACTGAAGGGTTTGTGGATACCACCGGTATAGTGACATCTATAAAATCTAAGGATGTAGTGGAGTTTTATGTAGAAAACCCATTCGTAAAGATAAAGGATGAGTAATACTTGGATCGGGATTGTAGTGGTTCGTGAGAATAACTACAATCATATCTCTAAACGTGAACATAGATTGGGAGGTACGTATGTCATTCGATTGACGTTAGGGATCTAATTATATTAAAAGAGGAGGAATTATGAAAGAGATTGTATTAAAAGTGTATAAGTTTGATGAACTGTCAAAAGATTCACAAGAAAAGATCATAGAGCGTGAGCGCTGGAATGTAATGGAGCAATGTATGGATGCTTATAGTATAGACTATCAAGAGTCGATGAAAGCCTTTGAGGATATGACAGATACTAGGGTTTATAATTGGGAAGTTGGATACGAGAGATATGATTTTAGTTATGAGTTTAAATACAATGATCCTATTTATGAACATCCTACAGATTATAATCGTGATATATTCCCTAAGAATCTATGCGGTAAATTATTGTTCAGGTATATCAATAACAACATTATGCCACATATCACGAAAGGTAAATATTATTCTATAGGCAAATATATAGATGGGAAATATAATTACAAGTGCAGACGCAGTCGGGTAATATTGGGATACGAAGACAATTGTCCATTAACAGGGATGTGTTATGATTATTATCTTCTTAAACCAATAATTGATTATTACGATACTTGGTGTACTTACCCGGAGAATTTCTCTTTAGAGGATTTAATAGAAAAATGTTATAATAATTTTTTCAAGGCTTGGCATGAGGAATATGAGCATTGGGCTGACGATGAAGATGCGATACGTGAGGAGCTTCATCATAACCAGTATGAGGGTTAGCTTTATTATGAGAATGGGGATGTGTATGTTGGTCTATTAAATGAAATAGTATGAAAACACAAGAAGAATATGCCCGTGAGATTGACGAGATTGTTCGCCGTGATGTAGAGAGTTGCCAGATTGACTGGTTTAAGATTGATAAGGAAATATTCATGCTTCCGGAAAACAAGAACAAGACATTTATTCTCGGAACCCGAAAGACAGGATGTGATTTGTTGATACTGGGAGGCACTAATTGTGATGAAAGTTATTTGGATGGGGTTTTTGGGTGTCTTGGTAATGAGAAATTTTATGTTTGCCAGCCAATATCTCTTTATGAGACAACACGAAATATCCAAGAAAGACCTGCCTTGTACGCTTTTAAAATAGCGACCGAATATTTCAGGGCGCATGGAATGGTTCCCGTATTTGAAAATTCACATTGTAAATTGATGAGATTATGAATATAGAGGTAATAAGATACAGGCTCCCGGTTTATTGGGTTGGAGCCTTGATAAATGATGATTGGACGGGGTTATCTGACGAGGAAGCGCAAGAAGTTGATGACTTTGTAAAACATGCAGATGGTTGTCCAGTTGGTGTGGATTGGGGAACAGAAGGTTTTTATTCGTATAATGACGCAAACGCTATTGGCAGAACTTGTGTCGATGTTATTTTTAGCAAGTATAATCAATAGTTAACACTCAAAACTTAATAGATATGAACAATTCTATGGTCGCTCATTTGTGGGCAAACGAAAAGAAAGAATTCGCAAGAGGTAGTAATTTTTTCTTTGAAGGCAAAAGTATTTACTCTTATGGTCATCACTTTGAGGCTGGAAGAATCGTAAGAAATAAGCGTGGAGAAAAGGCGTATTTGGTTAACAATGAGCCCCGTTCTGTTTCTACCTCTATGCATCTAAACTATATTTATAGTGCGATACCAACTGGTTCAAAGGTATTTCCTATTGGATATAATATGTCTGATGACGGCAGCATGGCTTTTATCATCAGTCGATTGGAGCTTATCAAAGAAGTTATCGAGAAATATAAGAAGGTTAGAACAAGTCTGTCTTATAGGGATGTTTGGGGAGTCTTTAGAAATATGATGGATTATATTGAGTTCTTTAATATGGGTACTCCCAAGAGCCTTCTTAAAAAGAGTGCAAACACCTGGATCGGAACTAAACATGAGTTATCTTATGAATCGGATAAGATTAAAAGTGAATATGTCCATGAGTTAAAGCGTGTGTTTGAGGTATTGCTAAATCATCAAGCGTTAGAAACTTTAGGAACGACCAATGTGATAGTAGATGAGATTTGTGGTGAAGGAACGTGGGCTGAGTATGTGGCCAGATGTCAGAGATGGGAAGATAGTCAGGCGAAAAGAGAGGCTTTAACTCTTGAAAAAAGAAGAAAAGAAAAAGAAGATCGCAAGAAAAAATTTGAAGAACAGATTGAGATGTGGAAGTCTGGCGAGATTCCAGAATTATATCTACATTATTATTTGGAGGATGACCAGCCTAACACATGGCTTCGCATTAAGAATGGTATAATTGAGACCAGCGGGAATATCAAGATAAAACGAACCGAAGCTGAAAGACTTTGGGAATTGATAAAATTCTTCCATAATGGCGGTAAATTCCAACACGATATGGTATTGGATACAACCGGTCACAAATGGAAGATCAATAGCTATAAGAATGATATATTGGTTGTTGGATGTCACAGGATCGCGTATAGCGAGATGAAAGGTATTGCGAGACAATTAGGATGGAGTTAAACAGCTATCAAGTAACATTTGAGAGCTGTAGCGATCACTATCAGATTTACGGGAGAGACATCCAAGATGTCATGGGCGGCGCTACCGGTGGAGCCGGCGTGTATGGGTAAGGCGGTAGGGGAAGATGGGGAGAGTGTTAGATATACAATAGTTAATACATAATTTACAAAGCATCATGAATGGAGAGAATATAATACCTAAGATAACAGACAAACGTGGGATGTTATGGAAACAGCCCCATAGGAGATACATAGAAATTGATGAGGAATACGCTTTAATGACCAAACAAACCTTTGAGGGTCTTAGAGAATATTCAGTAACGATCCCATCGGGGGAATATGAAGGGAAGATGTGGAAGGCCAATAGAGGAGGTATATGGTATCTATATTGGTATGATCATGACGATAATCCATCAATGATCAAAATAGAGCGAAGAGAAATATTGTTACTTAATTAATACAAAATAATATGGGAGATAGAGTGCAAGAAGCCAAAGAAGAAGGCATAAGACAAGGAATATGGCTATGCGTACAGAAATTAGTGTATACAGAGAGATGTGATATGGCAAAGTATCTTATAGAGTCATTCAGATTTGATAAAAATGAGTGCAAAGAGATACTGGATAAGAATAGTATGGATGATAAAATGAAATTATTTGTCCAGATGATACTTGATAAAGATGATAATAGAAAGGTCTTAAAAGATATAGAGTATCATAAGATAGGCTCTGTATTTAAATGCAATATTGGCTCTAAAGAAATAGAGTTAGAGGTGGTTGATACAGCAAAAAGTTATAGCTGTAATGGATGTGTATTTAATAATGAGTCTTATTGTTGCAGAGATACTTATTGTGTTGATGCAGATAGAGAAGACAATGTAAATGTTATATACAAAGAAGTAAAAAGATCATGAGTTTAATAGATAAATTAGAGGATTTGGTGGTTAAGGTAGATACCGAATACCAGAAGAAGATAGAGGCGGTGATCCGGGAGATAGTCCCGGGGATGCCGGAAGATAGCGTACGTCATGCCGCCGAGCTGATGTGCACGGACAGGATGGGGAATATGATGGACATAGATGTTTATATATTAAGGGAAGAAGATAGGCCTTATGAATGCCATTATCTAAAGGATCTATTGGAAGATAGGGTAGCTAGAATAGATAAGATGCATGAGGATAAAAGTTACACATACAATATAGATGATAATTATTGGTGCGCTACATGTGGTTCCCATTCTCATAAAAAGGATTCTGAGACAGGGTATTGCTGGCATTGCGATACGGTTAATTGGGTTAAAGAAGATGGAGCAGATGTTAGGGTATAATTACCAAAGAATAAATATGAATGATAGGAGAAAGGATAGTATTAACTATTAATAATGTTTATTTAATTTAATTCAAAAACAAAATGTCTACTTTTGTAGACACATAAAAATTATATATATGGAAAAGAGTGAGTTTGTAAAGAAATTGGAGAAGATCATCGATATGGTTAAGACCGAAGATGATGGTTTCGAGTATGGTGGCAAAGTCATTTTCTATAAAGAAGATGATAGTAACTATGAAGTCTCGGTAATGAACATTGAGATGAATTTGGAAGTAGAAGCCAATGTTATGGCTGGTATGGATGATATGGATTTTACCTGCCTTATGAGTGAGGTTTATAAACAAAAGGCGGTAAAGGCTATAATGATGGAGAAGGATGACGATGAAGACAATTAATGAGATGACCGATCAGGAGATATATGATCTTACTGACGAGCAGATAGATAGATTGATCATAACAAGATGCGCTAAGGAGGGTGTTAGGTTTGTGGACGAACCTCCAGTTATGAAGACATACGACTACAAGCCTATTTCTCCATCTAATTTCTTCTACCTTTTAGAAGGATTGAGCATAGCTGTTTTTAATCAGGATGATGCTATTAAAATAGCTAAGTTCTTAAGTAAGTTTGATTTATACAAGACTACATACGATTTCACTATATCCAATGATAAGATATATAATAAGTTGGATATAATCAATATCAAACATATTCCAATGTTTGATACGAAAGATGAGGAATCCTACAAATCTATAAAGGACAAGAATAATAAGATTGAGGAGGAGTATAAAGATCAGGTAGATAAATACAAGAAGGATATAAAAAGAATGAGTGAAATCCATGCCGAGATCTGGTCGAAGGTAATCGATGTAAGAAATAAGATTGATCATATGAATCATCTTAGATTCCTTTTTGTAAAGGAATATCTTCCGTTGGTGGATCATGATACGAATACGGCTATGACGTTTTTTAAGAAAGCTTATGACGTGGATGATGATACGGAAAGATATATTCGTGAAGGGATAAAGGATTACCCATTGTTTAACAACAATATAGATTAATAAGATGCACAATTGGTTTAAATGTACGGTTTCTTATGAGACCGATGCCGAGAACGGCATGAAGAAGAAGGTAAAGGAAGAGTATTTAGTGGATGCCCTTTCTTATACAGAGTGTGAGGCTAGAATTATAGAGGAGATGAGACCGTTTATCTCCGGTGAGTTTAGCGTTGATATCAAACGATTCCGGATAGCGGAATTATTTGCCATGGATGGAGACCGATTCTATAAGGTCACGGCTGATTATATTACGATAGACGAGAAATCGGGCAATGAGAAACGCAAGGCGTTTAACTACATCGTTCGGGCCAATGACCTTGATCATGCCAAAAAGAATTTCGAGGAAGGCATGAAAGGAACCATATCAGATTTCGTTGTCACTTGTATCAAGGAAGAGAAGAAACTGATGGACTTCTACGAGTTTGATGGTAAGATCAGGAATCCGGAGAAACATGAGAATAGTAAGCAATAAAGCTAGCTATGAGACCACATCATCCATAGCCGAGAAGTTGATGGAGATAAGTAAGATGGAGGGTACGATTTATCGTATCCTCACATTATCTAATAAGACTTATCTGGCTTCTAAGTTAGGGTATAGTAGGTCCGGGTTCTATAAAAAAATACAGAACAGGAATTTTAATATCCGGGAGCTGGCTCAGATGTTCGATACGATCATCAACTTCAAGGATCAAGATTGGACGGAGGGTAAGATCGATAGGCTTAAGAGGTATAGGGCTATGAGCCTTATGGAGTTCAATAAAAGTTATAAAAAGAAAAATGCATGAGAGGTAGGATGTTGCCGTGTGAGAGATGTGGGAGGATGGTAACTATAAGGAGTAAGGGGCTGTGTCCCGCATGCAGAGCCAAGGAACTACCGCCAAAGGAAAGGACGGCGATACGGGTGAAGGCCAAGCCGAAGGGGAAGAGCCTAGCCGTTTTCTTTGGCGCCCATGTGGCTAGGTTGAGTATGACAAGGAGATCTGCTACCGGCGCATACATACCATGCCCGGGGGTAAGCAACATATGCCACTTATACCCTAAACGGAAATATAAATCAGTTGCTGAGGATAATGATAACATTATCTACTTGACGGCTGATGAGCATACAAGATTCGATTATCTATTAGATACGATGGATTTCGGCCGGCTCTTGGACGAGTTTGGCAACGTTTGGCTGTTGGCAGCCAGAAGGATGAGGGATCTCGCACCTAAAGTCGAGGAGGATGGTAAATTAAAAACCAGATTATTATTATGGATAGAAGAAAACAAAAATTACTTTTAGCTCTTGGATACGAGGCTATAAGTGATACGATATATAAGAAAGGAATGGATATGGAAGTCATAAGCGATCAAGAATCGTTTGATGATATGAGAGTTCGTTTATCCAAAAAACATCATGTGGTTATCACGGATGATGGTGTTGTAATAGAGTTTGTTCATAATAAGTCAATGGACGAGAATGCGCCATCATATTATTGGCGATCATCATTACCAATATTAAGATCATATCATACAGATCCTAAATTTACCGCTTTCTTTGGCATATTAGACGTTTTATCAACGGTTCCGAAGGAAGATATCTATGAGGAAGAAAAACCTGTTGACGAGCCTAAGAAAGAACCTGAGGAGGAGATAGAAATTGAGTATGATCTGGAGACTGAGCAGCAGTATTATGCCGCTGAGTGGATCAAGGATATCCCGACACCAGTCTTATACAGAATGACCGTGGCTGGCAAGCGTGTTTATTATGAAATGGGAACTGATGGATACCCTATCATATATGATGGGGCTACCAATAATATTGCGAATGGGTATTGTGATACTTCCGGGGCATTAGAAAAATGGAAAAATGAGATGAGACTCAAGGGTAAGGACCCAGACGAGTACGCCGACTACCGGGCTGACTTGGGTACGATCATGCATTACTTATTTGGATTGTATCTGACGGGAGTTAAGATAAAACTGATTCCAACATGGATAAGAAAAGCTGTCAAGGAAGCTAAGTTGAGAATAGACAAGTATAGGATGGAGCGGATATTAGTGGATAATATGGATGAGTTGATAGAAGATCTAATATCATTCGCTATATTCTGTAAAGAAAGACATGTAAAACCTGTGTTGATTGAGAAGATGTTGAGGTCAAGGAGATTGAAAGTGGCTTCCTCTGTGGATGCCGTGGTGGAGATGGATAGCGAGCCGGAGATGGTGGAGATAGAGGTCGAGACAGGAGAGTTCTATAAGACTGGAGCCAAGAAAGGCCAACCTAAGACAGAGAAAAAGAAGATAAAGAGATGCAGGAGGATATTCGCTATATTGGACTTCAAATCAAACAGGAAAGGCAATTTCTATGATGAGTATGCTTTTCAACTTGAGTTGTATAGAAGAATGATAATGGAGAACTACGGAAAGATATTGGAGATAGGGGAGATATATAACTTCGCTCCGGGTGATCCTACCGCCAAGACAAGCCAATATAAACTGAAGAGACAAACTGATAATCCTATACTTAACATGGCTACAGTCGTATATCTCCAAGGTAAGTATAAGTTCGAGAAAACCAATTATACGGTTACATCAAGAATAGGTTCTTTGGATATAGAAAGCGATTTTGAATTGAATGGCTTGATAAGAAAAGAGTCATTGAGGGATTATATATATAGGGTGATGAGTGAGAGGAAAGCGTGATGGAGTTCAGGGAGTTTAATAAGAGCGTTCATAGGTATGAATTGGATCATAGTAAGCCAAGAAAGAAGCTGACGTGCCCGCAATGCGGCAGGGATAGATGCTTTACGCCGTACGTAGATGTAACCACCGGACAGATAGTAGGGGAGCAGTTTGGGGTGTGTGATCATAAAAATAAATGTGGTTATTTTAAATACCCAACAGGCAATGAGCTTGGGAACAATGATCTTTTTACCGATTCAAACAAAGTATTAAGGAGGTATAGGCCTCCCGTGGATCCGGATATAGCCAACTGTATCCCAATAAACAAGATGTTTGAGACGCTTAATCCTTTCGAGACATCTGATCTTCAGGATTATCTATCCAATATATTCGGATCGTATCATACCAATAGGGCATTTAGCTTGTATAAGGTGGGGATGATGAGATTCGGGGACTGGGGTAAGTGCTGTGTGTTCTGGCAACTGGATAAGAATTGGGTGGTGCGGACCGGGAAGATAATGGACTACGGGCCTGACGGGAAGAGGGTAAAGGTTCCCATGGATCACGTATGTTGGGTGCATATACTGGACGGTCAGGATTACCTGCTTAGGCAATGCCTGTTCGGGGAGTTCCTTATCAACTTCTATCCCAATGACGCTCCGGTGTATATAGTAGAGTCAGAGAAGACAGCTGTTATCTGCAACATCGTGTACCCTAGTAGGTTGTTCATGGCCTGTGGCGGTATCCATATGTTGAAGAGGGAGATGATAGAGACATTGGGTAGGAGGCGGATAGTCCTGTATCCGGATAAGGGCGACGCTTTCAACGAATGGAGAAAGAAGGTAGACAAGGAGATGAGGGGGATGAATATAGAGATAAGTGATTTTCTAGAATCAAAACCCAATATAGATGAGGGGATGGATATAGCGGATTATTTTATAATTAAACAAATTTATAATAATGGCAAAGGTAGTTGATAATTACAAGGGATTCAAGGTGCTTGAAATAACAAGACAGGAGATGATGGATAAGCTTACCAGATACGGGTGCTTAGGTATTTGTGATATGTGTAACAGACCTACATCCGTAGGTTATTACGTGGCGGTGATCAATCAATGGATGTGCAAGGACTGTTACAATGATTTCATCAAGTCAATTGACAGGTATGAGGAGGATATGAAAATAGAAAATAGGAATTTTAATAGATTCTGCAATCTATTTAATGTTAAGATAGAAGAAACGGTATGAGAGAGTTGTCTTTAGCCCAGAAAGCTATGTTAAACGGATCCATATGCCCGTATTGCAAGAACCCATCCACTATGATAAATACGGTAGAGGGGAAGCAAGTCGGGTGCGAGAAGTGTGGAGCTTGGATGAGATCCAATTCTACGGGTAAACCTGTAGGTAGGTTAGCCAAGCCGGATCTCCTTAGGTCTATGGATATGGTAATGACCGAGATCAACGTATTCTTAATAAAAACAGGACAGGATAGACATGATCTTTACAAAGAACTATCTGGTGAGCTTATGATACCGGAGGAGCATATATCACCTTACAAGATGTCTTTGCCATCATTACTTAAAGTCATGAGACATATCAAGGCATATAGTGATAATCGGATACAGATATATGATGGAGGGAGGGGGAATAACTGCCCTAGGCATAAGACGATAGCGATCGGCGGGAGCGCCTGCCCCGGATGTCCGGAGTATCTATTCCATGTAGTGGATAAGGTAACTGACTTGGTGGTGTGTGACGCTGACATGAGTTACGGTGATTACAAAAAAATAATTATTAATAAAAATTGACAGAACATGAAAGTAATTTTCATTCACAAACAGACAGGGTTTTATGTAGGAGGATCGGTGTTTAACAAGACATGTGGTTTTTACAAATGCAGAGATAAGATGATAGAAAAAGGCATAAGCGAGGATAAGGCTAATATGCTGATTGATATAATAGGTCCACACGTATGTGTGTGGGAAATAAAAGATGGGGATGATCCTTATGAGAGCATGAGAAGCAGACTCGGAGATAAAGCCTCATATTTAGATGGAGAGGATATTATCGTAGAGGATTATGATTATGACGAGGAGGACGAGGATGGGGAGATCGACTGAATACTATAGGACACATCCGGAGGCTAGAAGAAAGAAAGCCGAGACGGATAAGAAGATCAACGCCCGCCCTGAGCAGAAAGCCAAGAGACGGGAGTTGGGTCGCAAGAACTACAAGACCGATAAGTTGAAAGGTAAAGCCTATCGGAAGGGAAAGGATTTATGCCATACGGCTAAAGGACTTAGATATAAATCAAGATCAGCTAACAGAGGGTCTAAATCCGATACGGCTGGCGATAGAAACGCAAGAGGATGAGTGAGGATAGGATATGGAGGTCATCCAAGGAGATTATCATGGATGCCTATGAGAGGATAAGAAAGTATCAGTCGGGAGAGCTTCTCCCGGCTCGTACTGGATACGCTTATCTTGACAAGGCGTTACTGGGCGGGTTCTACCCACAACATGCGGTGGCTATAGGCGCTAGGCCCGGAGTGGGCAAGTCTTATTTGGCTCAGAAGATTATGAGCAATGTAATGAATGTTAATATCAATCCCCAAGCTGATGATTATGTATGGCTCAGATGTGAATTTGAAATGAATCCAGAGGATTTGATGTTACGTTCACTATCAAAAAAAATGGGAAAAGATATACAAGATATACTCCTTAACGAGATGTCAGAAGATGAGGTAAAAGAAATGCAGAGATGCCTTAGAGAAGAGAACTCTAGCAGAATAACATACATCCCTAAACCATCGACAGTAGACGAGCTTCAGAACTTCTTATGGAATAGTTATATGCCAGCGAACAAGGATAAGAAAATGGTATTTGTATCCATAGATCATACAGCTCTTATACAAGGCACGGGTGACGCTAAGAGGAATATAGATAGTCTGATAACCATGTGTAATATAGCTAAAAGAACTTTCCCCAATATATTCTTTCTTATAATATCACAACTTAACCGTGATATTGAGGGAAGACGGGATCCTAAGGATCATATGCCAAAACAATCTGATTTCTATCAATCAGATACATTGGGGCAATTGTGTACGGCTATGGTAGCGTTGAATATCCCAAAAAGATACGGCTATTCATCATACATGCAATTCCCGCAAGGCTGGTATCCTAATCTGGAACGTTTTAAGAGTGAGTCAAGACGATCTTTCCGTGTGGATGGATTATTATTCCATCATATCGTAAAGGTCCGTCAGAGATCGTTAGAAGAGATTGACGCTATACATGTAGATATCATGAAAGGATATGAGCGATATTATCCTGATGGAGGTGTGGTGCGCCAAGAAAGGTCGGGAGGCTCGGACGCCCCTGTGGGCAGTGGCAGGCCGGACACGACCGTAGTGACGCTACCGCCCCCACCTCCCGGCGTTCCATTGGAGCAACAATATATACCGTCCAGTGATGATTTCAATGTAGTACATGACGAAACACCTTATTGACATGAGATTGAGACATAATTACTTGCTTGTAGTGATAAAGGTGCTGGAAATGTTCTTGAAGACCGTATTGTCGGTTGAGGATAAGATGGGGATAAAGGAAATTATATCCTCGTTAAAGGAAATGGCTAAATACAGCATCAGATATATCATAAATCGGGAACGGGAAAAGGAGATCATGAGTATCTGTGATGAGGTATCCAATAAAGTACAGGAGTATAAAAGGATAAATGACAACTCAATGATATTGGAATTGGAGAACCTAAAAAGGGAAGTTGTGGCGGTGGAGGATATTCTTAGCTCATACAAGGGGGTTCTTGACGCCGAACTGGTGATAGCCGAGGATGATATCAGAATCATACGGGACAAGATCGCTATAAGCCTGAGGGAGGACGGAACATGTAAGAGCATGACTGATGCTGATAAAAGGGCTAGGGTGGACGTAAGATACGAGAGGGCGTTAGAGGATTATCGAATCCTTCTAAGATGCGCCAATACGGTTAGGGCTAAGATGTCGGTTGTAGGGCATCTTAACCAATCTATAAATCAATCTATATCAGTTGGTAGAGTTGGTATGGCTAATGAATCTTATACGGTAAAACAGTATGAAAAAGGGAAAGAGATTATCGAAAGCAGACGCCCTTAGGGTGTTGAGAAGGGCTTACGATCTAAGGTGATTATATACCATTTTACACCAAAAAAATGAGAAATGATATACATTTGTACGAAACATCATACTGGGTATCACCAATACCCTCTACTGGTTGCTCAAGAGTGAGATCGCCGGATTCTTTTACTGAACTAAACGTTTTTGATTTTACTTACCCAACGAATGTTTTAGGGTAAAACCTTATATCAAAGACCTCTTTTGCTCAACCGTCTTGTCCGAAACAAGGGACTATATGATTCGATTGAGTGAAACAAAATTAGAAAAGAAGAATATGAAATTAAATAACATACGTATGTTTTACAACATATCTGGTGTAAAATAGTATATAATAACCTATGTATATTAATTTTGAACAGATGATGACATCAGGATTAACGATGTCTGATGTCGGGTATCTCTTGATGATCCGGCAGAAAGAGGAGATGGCTAGCGTCATTCCAAAGGAGAAAATAGATAGTTATAAGGCGTCTGGTTATATCGAGCTTCAGAAGAATGGAAAGTGGAAGATAACGCCAAGGGGAGGGTCGCTGCTGATGCTGATAGAGACACCCGGCCTGACACCGGAGGTCGAGGGGATCCGGGACCGTATCGTTGGTGTGTATAACGATATGGGTAAGGATACAGGAGCTATCAAGGAGGTAGAGAAACGGCTCGTATGGTTCGTAGCTAATACCAACTTCAAGGAGGGACCTATAGTAAGAGCCGTAATATCCCACATAGATCTTAAACGTGAGTATACGATGAGATTGGATAACTTGATATGGAAACCATCAAATGTATATAGTGTGCATATGAGTTTATCAGAATCAACGTTATTCGATACGATCATAAAAATGTATGGCATGACGTCTGACTTGTATCTTAGGGAGAACAAGAACAAGGAACTGGCATGGTTGTTCGCCATAAGCCGGCTCCCGGATCCTCCCAAGAAAATGGATAAGGAATACGCTATCACAGGCGATGTTAAGATGGATATCGAAAGGATATCGGATATAAAAAAAGAATTAGGCAGAAGATTAAAAATGTCAATTTAAGTTATGAAAAAGAATGAATTATCAAGAATAATAAAAGAAGCGATATTTGAAAAGATGGGTGAATTTAATGGTCTTAATCACGCCGCTCAGATAATGAACGAGGATTATCTGGATACAGACATGGCTATGGATTCCCTTGATTTTGTAGAAGTTGTAATGGAAGTGGAGAAGAAAACAGGTAAATGTATACCTGATGAAGTGCTTAATGTCAAACCTTATCACAAGTTGACGGTAGGAGAGCTTATAAATATGTTGTATAATTATTTAAAGGATTATGAAAAGAGATGAAATATTGGAGATAGCGAGAAAAGAGATATTTGAAAAAATGCATGAGTTCAATTACATTAATGGTATAGAGGTAATTGATGATGTAAGAGAAGACAGTGATTTTTCATCTGATTTAGCTATGGATCTATTTGATTTATTAGAGGTATTGATGGGGATTGAAGAGAAGATGGATATAAGGATTCCGGATGATGTCTTTGGCGATAAACCTATTGATGAGCTAACTGTGGGGATATTTGTGGATATGTTGTATGATTGGGTTAAGAGTAAGTAATGGATTTCGGATATGATGATTGGGAAGAGGGGTTAGAGACCCCTCTTGTTGATGATTGCGATGATGATTATAAAGAGGAGGAAGAATATGATTTCAGTTAAGGAACTAAGGATAGGGAATCTTGTAAAAGACAAGGCTGGCAATATATGGAGGGTAGGGTGCGTTACTGGTATGCGTAATGAAAGTAAGCCATTGATTCTTGAACGTGAGGTTGATGACGGGATAATGAAATGGTATTCCGGGGAAGATGATGTCATGCCTATTGAGATAGATGATAACCTGCTTAATACCATCGGGTTTAAGCGTGATAAAGGACGGGATGTATATCGAGGCTACGGAATATCTATAGAGATTTTTGATGATGGGTATTATCTTGGGCTTAGGGATCTGGAAGACGATCTAAGCGATCCTATACATATCAAGGATCTCCACCATCTGCAAAACCTGTCAATGGATTTATATGGACATGATATAGATAAAGACTTATGATTATACCGGAGAATAATTTGTTATGCAAGGTCATAAACGGAGAGAAGGTTCTTGCCGCATCCTACTCACAGATAGACACGTTCGTCCAATGTCCATACAAGTGGTATAAAACTTACGTGGAAGGGAATAGATCCACGGAGAAGCATGAGGCCACGTCATATGGTACGGTTATCCATCAGACGATGGAGTATTTCTTCAAGAACGGATGCAGGCCTTCTTATGAGGATATGAGCAAGGCATTCAACTACTACGCCGATATAGAACAGATTCCTTTCGATAGCGTAAAATCCCAAATCGAGTCCATGCAACATGCGGCTAGGCTAATAAGATGGATTGTGGGGTTGTTTGAGAAGGATGCTGCTGGCAATTATAAGAAGGCATGGTCCGATCTTACGCCAATGGAGAAGGTGGTCCGGGGGTCGAGACCGGCCGGCGTGGAGGAGGGCTTCGTCCTGCCCTATAAGCTGCCCAAGCCCCTTACTTTGGATGGTGTTACGTACGATAAGGTACATATCATAGGATCGGTGGACTGGCGTGGAGAGTATAAGACAAAGAATAGGATAGCTATGTATACGATAGACTGGAAGTCCGGGAGGAAATTATTCGATAAGGATAAGTTGCTTCACAACCTCCAGCACCCGATATACGCCTTTTACATACTAAGGAAATACAAGGTACTTCCGGATATGTGTAGCTATTTCTTTACCCGTATGCTGGACAATCAAAATGTGAAGGTAGATAAGGAGAAAGTGGAGAGATCGGTCAAGGAACTTAATGATATCCTTCTTGATATGTATGATTTCGAGACAAAGAAGATTGATAGCTACCAAGCTCACGTTTGGGACGATGCCAAACAAGGGTATAAGTACGAGAAGCGCTACCTCATGGGACGCCAGCCGGCCTGCCTTGAACCCCGCCCCAAGCCCTTGTGTTTTTGGTGCGATTTCTCGATCCACAAACAAGGAACATGCAGGTACTCATCGGATTGGGACGAGTCAAAAAGAAAGAATAAAAAAGATTAACTTTATTAAAAAGCCTAGGTAAATATCTAGGCTTTAATTATATTTGTGCCAATAAATAAACGATTATGGATAAAAACGAAAGAGAAAAACAGGTATTGGATCTTCTGATGTCTAGAAGGGATATCAGGAAATTGGTAGAGAAATCAAATGAATGTTATTCTAAAATGGATTTCGTTGGTGCCATGAAATGCCGGCAGGAGATAAAGGATATCGTAGACCGGGAATCGAAGATCATGTTGACAAAAAGCGAGTCTTTGGTGAGTTTGATGAACAACGCTGATAATGAATATAAATTCAATATGCTGGTATGGCTACATTCCATGATGTGTATGGCAGATGTGTTTAACGGGATATTGGAGGATTTCAAGGATGGGGTAAGGAAAGCCAATGGCAACTCTAAGTTCGTTAAATTCGATAATCTGGATCGGTTGATGACGGAATGCAAGAAGGAGATTGATTACCTAATGAAAGGTACAAGTAAATCGTTTCAGATATCTTTCGCCGTAAGAAGCGATGAGTTAAGGGAGATGATAGAGAATATGGTTGGAGACAATATCCGAGAAGGGTATGACATATTCAAGGAAGAGGCTAAGATGACCAAAGAGACAGACAGGAGCAAGATAGAGGAATTTAATAAAAGGCTGGACCATGAGTAAATTTGATGTAAAGATAGGTGATATAGTTCATACCCAGATAGGGATAGGAGAGGTGATAGCCATAAGCAAGACCAAAGAGACTTTGATGGTAAAAATGGACGATGGCCGGGAATGTGCGATAAGACTAGAGTACGTGAAAGACGTTTTTGATAACTACAGAGATGACATATAAATTAAGGCCATATCAAGAGGAGTGTGTTAAAAGTATCTCCGATTACATAAACTCTGATAGACATGATCCGGTATTGATCATAGGTCCTGTAGGTTGCGGTAAGTCACTTCTGATAGCAGAAGCGGCTAGATTGATGGGAGATAAGACGCTGATTTTACAACCATCAAAAGAATTGCTGCAACAGAACCACGACAAAATAACGTCGTATGGCATACCGGCTACCATCTACTCCGCTTCCTGTGGCAAGAAAGAGCTATCTAACATGATATATGCCACGTTAGGATCTATCAAGAAAGTTGTTGGTCAGCTTAAGGAGATGGGGATCAGAAACGTATTGATAGATGAGGCTCATGCCGGATACAGTCCTGAGGATGGCAGTGAGTTTATGACATTCATGAATGAGCTGAAGCCGAGAAAGGTGATAGGGTTTACAGCCACGCCATGTAGACTTAAAAACATGTCGATAGGACAGACATCATATTCCCAACTTAATTTCATCACTCGTATGAGACCGGTGTATTTCAAGAACCTGATTCACGTGATACAGGTAGAGGAGATGATAAGACAAGGATTTTGGACACCTCTTAAGTATGAGACATGGAATTTCAATGGAGATGCCCTTAAACTCAATTCTAACGGATCCGAATATACGGCTGAGTCTATCAGTGAGGCGGTGAGAAAAAATGGCTTAAACAACCTTATTTTGCGTCGATTGATGGTATTAAAAGACGTATGTAGATCTATACTGGTGTTTATGGATTCTGTTGAGAGCTGCAATACTGCCGCCGAATGGATGAACGCCAAGATCCGATCTGGCATGGCGGAGGTGGTTCACGGAGGCACGCCAAAGAAGCAGCGGGAGGCTATAGTTGAGAGGTTCAAGTCGGGTAAGACGAAGGTGGTGTTCAACTATTCCGCCCTCGGTACGGGATTCGATCATCCGGGTCTGGACTGCGTGATAGTAGGAAGACCGACATTTTCGTTCTCTTCGTTTTATCAGTGGCTTGGGAGAGCTGTCAGGATAAAGGACGGTAAGGATAGCGCATTGGTCGTTGATTGTTGCAACAACTCGTCAAGGTTCGGTGATATAAGAGAACTTAGTATAGAGAACTACAAAGGATATGGATGGGGGATGTTTATCGGCGATAAACTAATTACCAATATCCCGATGGGGGATAAGGTAACGAAAACGGATCTGGATATCAAAGCCGCCAAGAAAGACCGAAGGAGGGGGCTGGCGCAGGGCATTACCGCCTCCCCTGTACCCGGGAGACCGGATCATCCCCTTGGCTCTACGGTAATGACATTCGGCAAGTATTGTGGATGGATGTTACATTCAATTCCAGTATCGTACTTCAAATTCATAAACGAGACATTTGACTGGGATGATGATAGGAACAAGGATATAAAAGAATACATAGATTTTTTAATCAAAAACAACAGATTATGACAGGATGTATATATCATGAGGCTGATCTTGACGGAGTAATGTCAGCGGCTATAGTGAAAAAGTATTTCAAAGGGGACATTGATCTTCTTCCTTACAATTACGGCAAGGAAATACCTGACGTGAATAAATATGATAAGGTATTTGTAGTTGACGTATCATTTGGCGATAGAACGAGATTCTTATTCGACGAATGGGAAGACAAGGGGATAGATGTCACATGGATAGACCACCATAAGACGGCGATAGAAGCTATGAAGGACTATAATGTCAAAGGCAAAAGACGTATCGGAACGGCGGCTTGTGATCTTACGTGGGAATATCTTTTCGATGATATCGAAACCCCCGATGTGGTAAAATTATTGAGCGCTTATGATGTATGGGATCACGACCGGTTCGAGTGGAGTGATGTCATGGCGTTTCAATACGGGATGAGAGGATATTGTGGTCTTGACGTGGATATGGCGGCAAAGGTCATGGACGGCGATCATGACTTCATATATGACATGATAAGGAACGGGGAGGCGATACTGGAGTATATCGTTGAGAAAAACAGAGGGGAAATGAATATGTTCTCATTCGAGGCAGATATATTTGGATACAAGGCGATATGTATGAACACCACGGAGTTTAGCTCCATTACATTCGAGTCTATGTACAATCCTAGAAAACATGATTTGATGATGCCATTTTGCTGGAACGACGGATTCTTCAGATGCGCGCTCTATACCACCAAAGAGGAGGTGGATGTCTCGGCGCTGGCACGTAAAGCCTATCCTGGGGGAGGAGGTCATAAGGTGGCGGCAGGCTTCCAGCTTAACGTGGAGGATATGATGGAGTTCCTAAAGACAAAGAAAATGTGATATGATATGGGTATTGCTTAGCGTTATGGTAATTATATTATCCATAATTGTAATGATAAAGGGTTGGGATAAACTACATGGCAGCATGTTCCATGGAGGACTAATTATGACAGCTGTAGGGGTGATGTCAATGGGGGCATCGGTGTTTTATATGGATAAAGAAAATATGGAGGATATGAAAAACGTGTACAAATTCAAGAGACTTAATGAAATGAAACTAGACGATTACGGCTTCGGTCTGTTCGAGTACAATGGCGCTCTTTATTTCAAGGAGGCAGAGGGTGAGAGATGCTTTGATGTAAGAAGCGGGAATGAGGTTATTATCGGTAAAGATAAGATTGTAACGGTCTTGGAGGATTGATCATGAGAAAGCTTAATGACACCAACAGGACAAGGAAGAGGAGCGTACGGCACTCGTGGATAAAGGCGGGTCCGGGGATCCAACGCTGCGCTATTTGTGGGATCACGAAGCGAAGTGAGTATATAGACGGGAAGACCGTTCATTGCGTGCATCTATCATCTGGTGAGCTTTACTCTATGACAGGTGAGACGCCAGAATGCAGGGATCTTAGTGAATTTTATTAATCTAAATTACGAAAATATGACATGGTATAATACTTACGAGGAGATAAAAGCCAAATATCCGGATACTGTTTTTGAGGAATATTGGTTGGTAGAAGAAGATGTCGCTAAATTAATGGGGCATGAACCTATTATAAAAGGATGGGCTATAATCAAAAATAATCCTAATATAGATAGTAACATTATATCTAGTAACAAATTAAATATCAATGCTATTGAAGCCGATAAAAATGAGGGCGATGAGCGCAATATATTGTTGCATATTGGGATATTATCCCCATTTAATGATGATCCAGTAATAATAATAAAACAAAAAGGAGTTTAAAATGAAGGAGGAATTTTATAAGTATCAAATGGTGGTCTATGATGGCGATATGTTTGAGGTAGTTGAGACCGCTGATAAAAGTGGAAGAATGAGAATCAGACTATGGTCGGATGAAGTAGATGAGATTATTTGGGTTGATGAGGAGATGGTCGTATCATTAGGTAGAGCTATTAAGTTAAAACTTATTGATGAGGAAAAGGTAGACAATGTAAACGCTTACGATCTTTCCCGTTTCAATAATATTAATAGTGCATCCATCATTAAAGCCCACCAAGAGGAGGTAGCCAAGGCATGTAAGACTGCCGTAGGGAAAGACGGTAGCGGGAAGGACGACCGGGCCGACGGTAAACTCCGGTGGGATCTCCTTCCTTTGGCTGAGATAGAGGACATCGTGAGGGTATATACGGAAGGCGCCAAGAAGTACGCTGATAACTCATGGCAGGATATACCTGATGGGTTCAATCGTTATCTAGGTGCACTTATGAGACACTTGGTCGCTTATACGAAAGGGGAGAGATATGATAAGGAGGGATTCATGCATCTATCCGCCGTATGCTGGAACGCCATAGCGTTATTATATTACGATAAACATAACAAAGGGCTTATAGAATGGAAGAGTCAGGAAAAAGAGTAGTAGATGAGGGATTAAGAGCTATCGACAAAAGAACAGGTAAATACGTTAGGTGATTATATATAATTTTACACTAAAAAAATAACATATAAATAGGAATTTATAAATATTCTATTTATATTTACGCTATGTATTTGGTGGAACAACATATAATTACTATTAATGATAAGAGATATAAGGATTTAGATCGAATATGTTTCTTATCCAAAAATCTGTACAATGCGGCTTTATATATAATAAAGCAGGAGTTTCTTAGTACAGGTAAATGGATAAGAGCTGTAGATCTTAACAAGAAGATGGTAGCAGAGAATAACATAGATTATAGAGCAATGAGTGGGTCATCCTCCCAGCAAGTTCTTATGGCTTTAGACAAGAACCTAAAATCTTATTTCTCTGCTATCAAGGCATGGAAACGTGATAATAAGGAATTTACCGGATGCCCTAAATTTCCAAAATATAAGCATAAAACAAAAGGAAGGAACGTATTTTCTTATTCTTACGCACAGTTTAAACATAGAGGAGGTTTTATCTATTTCCCTAAGAAGGAAGGATTATCTCCTTTAAAGACTAATTGCAAGGAAGGAACTGTAAAACAGGTTAGATTTGTTCCTAAATCCGATTGTTATGTAATAGAAGTTGTATACGAGTCAATTGCAAAAAAACAACTTGATGATAACAACAGAATCATGTCTATTGATCTAGGTGTAAATAATCTTGCCTCTATCGTAACTAACGTAAGCAATAAGCCTATTTTGATAGATGGGAGGAGACTTAAATCCATCAATCAGTATTACAATAAGAAAAGGTCAGATATTCAACAACAATTAAAGAAAGTAAATGGAAAAGAAAATTCGAGACGGTTGATGTCCTTAACAAGAAGGAGAAACAATAAGGTGAAAGATTATCTTCATAAGGCGAGTAAGGAGATAATAAATACTTGCTTGAAGGAAGATATAACAACATTGATAGTAGGTCATAATGATGGATGGAAACAAAATGTTAACCTTGGTAAAAGGAATAATCAGAATTTTGTTTCGATTCCATTTGAGATGTTTATATCAATGTTAAGGTATAAATCGGAAAGACAAGGACTAAGATTTGTTGAAGTAAACGAATCTCACACGTCAAAATGCAGTTCTTTCGATTTAGAATCAGTAGATCATCATGATACTTATGTTGGAAGAAGGGTAAGAAGAGGTCTTTTTATGACAAGAGATGGTATTCTTATCAACGCTGACATCAACGGAAGTTATAACATCATGAGAAAAGTAAAGGGGGATGCAGTAATGCCGCTCCATACAGGGTTTGGGTATAACCCAGTTAAGAAATTTATTAACTAATTATACGAGTGCAAACTTGTATATAATTACCATACGTTAATGTAATCAAGCGCACTATTGATGATAGCCTATTCCCGATAGTTAAGTATCTCAGTTACAGTTATAATGAATTAAATTATGATTATGTAAAGAATCTGAATTTTGATGTAAACGTAAATTGGGAGCAGCGTAGATATCAGATTGTTAAGGATTTATTATCTAACGATTTCGATGGGAGAAAGATGAGTATAGATGAGGTAGATAATGCTATATTTACCGCTGATTTGATTATTAACAGATTAACAACTATTTGAGATGGTAAGAATTGATTTTTTCACGAAGAAAGACGCTGAGTACAGCGACTACATGCGGTATATTATCGCCAACACATTACAGGAGTATGAGGGTGAGGTCACGTTAAACCAGATCCCGGAGAACAAAGCCACGGAGGAGGAGATATCCAAGTACGGTATAGAGGTATATCCTACTATCATCGTCAGCGGAGATAACATGGATGGCTTTAATAAACTTGAGGGGATGGTCAGAAAGGCTGATCTTATTAACGTCATGTCATTATACGATAAGAAATAGGCTTATGACGATAAGGGATAAATATTTTGGCTGGAAGGATATATTCTTTAGCAGATTCGTACATTGTTGTAATGAAAAAAGTGACCAACCGCAAGGGAGTAATATACCTCTAGCCAAAATAAACTTCGATAACAAGACAGGATATGTGGAGGACGGGACTATTAATATAGCCGAGCTTCTTCAATATCTTTGGATAAATAATAAGGTCTATAGGTGTGAATATGCACCCATAGATATATCCTCTGTCTTGCAAACATTGATTAGATTGACCGAGAACGCTAAGTTCATATTTGACGACCAACCAGGCATACATGATATGATCCCATATAGAGGTTTTTTTCTTAGAGATGATTTTTTACCCGGGAAAGATTATTCACTTGATTTGGATAAAATAGTGAGCGGGATGGGAGGATGGTATGGGGAGGATGAGGATCCATGTTACTCGATGTTCGTCAGTCAAGATCAGATATGGAACTTGAACCCGATATTGAAGGTATTAGCTGATGAGGGATCTATTCTAGCCAAGGAACTTGGGTATGATATGAACTCATATGTCAGCGATAATGGATACACGATATACAACCCCTACCTCTCGTGGATTAATCATTACTATCATTATTGCCCGACATTTAATGAGGATAAGCTGAAACCTTGGGATAGGGTGGAAGACAGAAAGAATAAATTCAAGATGACGGATAAGGTTAAGAGAGGCGCCAATAATTGGTATTATTCAGGCGGGACTATATCTTGTGTGGATAATTTCTTGGGGAAAGAATACAGGAAAAATCTCCGAACCTTCATATATCGTGGAATAGTATTCTTTTTAGATCGTATATGGCATACACCATTGTTTGAGAAGATGGGCGTGAAAATGAAATACAACGCTTATTATTGTTATGCCGCTACTTCCGGGATATGGTATGATAAGGGATTCAAGGAAAGACTAGCCACGAGGTTTAACAAGTCGCTGGGCGGCGACGGGGAACTGTTCGGGGCTAACCTAGCCTGCATGGTATGTGACCGTAAGGATATCGATTGGGAGGCGCTTCGTCTTTGGCTTGACAAATACGATGATCCTACTGATAAGGGCATGGTGAATAGCCCTATTCAATTTATGTATTTATATTTATATTACACTTTTAACAAATAATTTGAAATGAAGAAGATAAATAACTGGATTATAAGAACATTTGGGTTGAGAGGCTCATGGAGCTGGGCTAAGAAACAGATGTTAAATGGAGCGATCATTAAACGTAAGGCTACTACAGGGACATACAAAATAGCTATTGATGATGACAAGAATAGGTTACTTGTAGCCATATGGGATCATCTAGATCAAAGTCCTGTATGGGAAAGGTGCCCGCATAGTTTATTAGATGAAGATGCTGTTGATTATTTTGTCACAGCTCATAAGGAATTATCATATGGAGGTATAAAGATCAAGATGAAAGATGAATTTAATTGTAACGATAAAATATCGAAAGCATGAAAAAGATTACCGATAAAGACGTAGAGGCTCTTAAAGCCGGGAAGAAGATAACAAAAGGATTTATCCATATGCAATTAGATGATAAGGGAAGATTGAACTTGTGGAGTGATATCAACATAACTGACAATTATAGAAGTCTTAAGATAGACGCTAACAAATTGTTTGATCATGGGATTCTTACTGAAGAATATGATAAACTTAGAATTATAAACATACATCAGCAAGGTAGAAGAATATGAGAAGAAGGATGATAGGCAGTCAAACCGTTTCAAACGGTATATATATATCTTACACACCAATGGCAAGTTGTATACTCGTGATAAATGGAATTATTCGTGGAGAAACGACGCCGTAGGAGTGGCGTTGATAAGCGACAACAGCAGCTTCGTTATTTCAGGTATTGAGCTTAAGAATCGAAGCTGGTCTGTTACAGACATTGCCGGATGATTACCTTGACGGGATAGCCCCAAATACGGCCATGTCTTTAGCGGGTAACGGATGGACAGTGGATGTGATAACCCATTTGCTAAGAAGCATCGAACGTAAGCAGATAAATGATATTGTAAAGGAATTTCGCAAAATTACTGATGAGCTTATGTTCGGGTCATTAGAAACGGATATAATGTGACATGTGAAGGTGAACACGAACAAAATGAGACCATACGGAAGAATCAAGACAGTTAAGGGATCTTTATGGAAAAAGGATATACATCCACCGAAAGGGCACAAGAATTGGTGGGATGACATATGCGATCCTGTACCTAGAAGTACTATGAAGCTTAAATTTAAAACAGAGTTAAGAGATGATTATAAACAAGAAATGGTCAATGCCGAACAGCGAGACATTCAGCATAAAACCGATAAGGGAACTTATAGATAAATATCGAGAAGAGGGGATGGTTATAGTGGATCCATTCGCCAGAAACAGCGATATAGGGACGATCACCAACGATCTTGACCCTGAGACTAAGGCTATGTATCATAAGGACGCCACGGACTTCCTGCGTGGTCTTAAGGATAATATAGCTGATATGGTACTATATGATCCACCATATTCCACGAGACAGGTATCCGAGTCATATAAAAAGCTTGGAGGTGCTGTTAATATGCAAACAACGCAATCTAGTTATTGGGCTATGCAGAAGAAGGAGATAGCTAGGATCACCAAGAAAGGAGGGGTAGTCATTACCTGCGCGTGGAACTCCGGCGGTATAGGGGCCGGGCTTGGCTTCGAGCAGCAGGAGATTCTTCTTGTGGCTCATGGGGGATGGCATAATGATACGATCGTTACAGTAGAAAGGAAAATGAAATTATGAAGGAAAGGATATTCACCACAAAAGAACAGGGGAGGGTGCTGGTCGAGGCCGGCCTCCCTATCTCCACCGCCAGCGGGTTTAGGGACCGATGCCTAGATCGACTGCATTCTATGGAGGACGAAGCTGGCCGCATAGGACTTATCGAGGCCGTTACACCGGACGTCTTCAACCCTGTTTGGGATGTAGGGACGTTACTGAATTTGCTCCCATATGAGATAGAGGGTTCTACATTCGAATGTTATAAGCTAGAACATGCATGGTCTGTAACGTATAGAGATATAGATGAGATTCCTATATATTGGAGTAGTGAGAAACTTCTTGTAGACACATTGTTTTCGATGATGATGGAATTACTTAAACATAAGATTATATGAGCATAAAGCAAATAACAAAATTAAGGTACAAAACGAAAGATAAGCCTCCTATAGAAGGAGTTCCTCTTTTAGGATACAACAAAAAATATAGCTGTCCGTTGGAAGTAATGTACAGGATAGGGGATAAGTACTACACCTGCATAAAGCATGATGCTGAATTTGAAATATGTCCACCGGAAGAATATGAATATTTATATCCATGAGAACATGAAACAAGTAACAAGAATAAGGTACAAAACTGAGGATAATCCACCTATAGCCAATGTCCCTCTTATAGGATACAGTTTGGAATACGACTGCAAGGTAGCGTTGGTATACAGAAAGGGGGATAACTATTACACCAATATGGAGTGCGATGTTGAATATAAGACGTCTTCTCTAGATGAGTACGAATACGTATATCCGTGAGAACTAGAAGGGATATATTTATATTTAAGCATGATTAATATTATTTTAATATTATTCATGCTTTTATTTTTGTTTAAATCATATCTTTGTATCAACATTAAAAACCAGATTATTATGGATGGAGACAAACAAAAAGTCAATGAACTTACGATGAGGACATTGGGTTCTCATTATGGCGGATATACCTATGTAAAGGTAAAAAATCGTGAAACTTATGTAACGATAGATTGGAAGTTGTTGAGGGCTATAGAAAAAGGGGAGGTGGAGATAGACAACGAAAAATATCATCTATCCGGAATAGAGTACGTAGCTAAAAGATATCAGGATATGTTTTATGCAGGTCGTGATATTTATTATTTCAAGGGTATAGGAGGGCATGGGATGACCGATCTTCTTAGAAACGCTATAGATGATTTACTAGACACCATAAGTAGTAGAGAGACTTATCGTAGCGCAGAGCATAGAATATATGCCCAAATGAATAAACTTACGGAAGCGGGAGCTATGATCAGCTTGGCTATAGAATTGCTAACATCTAATATCCGTCATAATTATGGAGAAATTAATTTTGAACGACATCCAAGACCTGTGGAGGTGGAGGGAGAAGATAAACATTGATGACTTCAAAGAGGATCCTATGGCTGAGGATATGCCATTATATTTCCCGTGCGCCGTCGTATGGCATGTGGATTATGGTGAGCATGACGCTGATAATTATGTATGTTATGGATTTGTTTATGTAGCAGAAATATTAGGGATATGAGTGTTAAGAGACAGATATTTATTAATAACAAAGGCATTGATGGGGAGATAGCTAATAATATGACATTTGATTTCGATTTCAATGTTGACAAGAATATTCTTGAAAAAATAAAAGCAAAGAAGGAGAGCAATAAACTAAATACAAAAGATTGGGCGCTGTTCTCGCTTATGGTTTTGTTTATTTTTGCGATGGGAGTTGTAAGTGGATGGTTGGCGTTTAATTGTTTAAATCATGGATAATTTAAAAGACATACAAAATATAACCGGTCTTACGTCAGAAGCTATATTCAATATACGTAAACCTGTTGATTATATGTGTAGTGATATAGACAGTCATATAAAAGATATCGAGACACAATGTGATTATATTATGGATGGGGATGAGGAAGATGTTATATACTATTCAAAATCAATTAAATCAGACGTAGATTCTTATTTCGAGGATATACGGTCAAAGGTCGAGAATCTCCGTGATTGGGGAGAGCAGTGGAAAGTATTGGCTAAAGACCTGTTTAATAAGCTGCTGGAAATAGATAGCGATAATACTATAGACAGCTATTTGTCTTATAAGGCATTGAATAAAATCAGGGAACATTTAAAATAAAATTATAAACATGAATAAAAGAAAAATCAAAAAAAAGACTCCATTTAAATAATAAAGAATTTCAAACCTTATTTCGTTCAGGCAAGAAATACTTTAGATATGCGATAAATAATCTATGTCTTGCTTTTGGATGTTCTTCATTAGAATATTGGATATACTTCTTTGAAGGTAAAAGAATTGATGGGAGTATATATTATAAAAGCATTTCACAATTAGCTTTTAGATAAAGATAAATTAACAAAATAAATAGACATGAGCAAATTACTATTTTTTGATTTAGAGACAACCGGGGTTAAGTTCTGGAGAAACGGGATACACCAAATAGGAGGGATCGTGGATATCGACGGGCAGGAGGCCGAGAGGTTTGACATCCGCCTAGCCCCGAACCCTTCCGCCACGATAGAGCAAGAGGCGCTGGACGTGGCTGGCGTTACCTTGGAGCAGATACAGTCGTATCAACCTATGGAAGAAGGGTACAGGCAGTTAGTTGGTATATTATCCAAATACGTGGATAAGTTCGACAAGAGGGATAAAATGTATTTAGTGGGGTATAACAACGCTGGATTCGATAACAACTTCCTACGGGCTTTATTCCAGCAATGTGGGGATAAGTATTTCGGATCATGGTTCTATCCTAACTGTATGGATGTATATGTTATGGTGACACCGTTCCTGATGGGTGTAAGAAACGATATGGAGAACTTTAAGTTGATGACCGTAGCCAGAACTATGGGTATTGAGATCGACGAGAATAAGCTTCATGACGCTACTTACGATATTGAGCTGACTAGGGATATTTTCTATCGTATAATTGGCAAAATGGACATTAAGCTATGAGGGACATTTTAGAGGCGATGCATGATTATCCGGATGAGGCGCTTGGGTTGTGTTTCTTTTTGATAGTGGTTGTCTGGTTATTGTCAGGTATATTTGAGAAAAAAAATGAATGATAAACTCGATGAGATACTGGATCTCCTAAGATCTCAAAATGAGATGATTAAGGATATCCACGATTATGTGAAAGAAGTTACCAGTGAGAAGTATATAGGAGAATCCAGAATGACGAACTTCTCTATTAACTTGGCCGCTGATATACTTACCGAGGCTATCAGTCCTAAGATAAAGGGGATGATGGTGGATCTATTGAAGAAACAAGGATGGAAAACTGAATGAAATATGAGGGCTTACGAGAGAAAAGTAAATCAATTAAAGGATTTGATGATAAGGAAATACAAATCGGCTTATAATAAATCCAAGGAAATGGATATAGATATAAGTTCAATAACATATCTTCCAGAACCGGATGTATTCAATGTTATGTATACTGAGCATATGTCCGTTATTCTTGATCGGGTCAATAAGATCATAGATGATAACAAGGATAAGCTTAAGAATCCGACTTGTTCTACATGCGTACATCTGCATGATAATGATTGGGCGAAAAGATACGGGAAAGTATGTTGCTCCGTTTGGCAAGTGTGTGACCATTATATAAACCCTAATAGGAAATATGATAGGAAGCAAAAGACTTATGCGAGACGGCCAAGCAACAAGGCTTGTCCTAATTATGAGTATGGTGATGATAATTTTGAAAACAGAAGAAGATGTATAAAAGAAAAGAATACCCAATAAAGAGCTATGTGCCGATGCGCACCAACAAGGATAGGACGTGTATCTGCTGTGGCGATACGATCCCAGCCGGCAGCAGTAGGATGATACCTAGACACGCTAAGGCAAATCACGGTCTATGTTTCCCATGCTTCAGGAAATGGAGAGATACCGGAGGAGATCTTAAGCTTATGAACAACCCAGGAGATGCGAAGAAAGAATATGTCATACATATGTCTAATATCCTGAAAGGGAATTGTGATATAATAAAAGGTCGAAAGCTTTACGTGGCTTTTAAAAAGGCGATAAACGGCGGAAAGAAGATCGTTATCAAATTTGACACTGATCAACCGATATCTATGTCAACAAGAGTCATGAATCCTTCATTCGGGGAGATTATGGATGAGTACGGCAAGGACATATTCCAAGGTAATCTCAAACTGGTAGATGTCCCAAAAGGAGTTAAAGACTTGATAGTTAACTATATAGAAAGATATAATTATCATAAACAACAATGAGGATAGTAAAACGAATGAATCTGAGTATTCTAAAAGAAGAAAGAATAAACTTGAAATCTTAAGTAAAGATCTGGAGAATGAGATTGGTATATAAGTTCAACATAGGACAAAATGAAGAGATATCAAAGTTGTGCAAAATTAGCAACAACTTATACAATCAAGCTTTATATATCTTCAGGGGAATGCTTTCAAAGGAAGGCAAATGGCTGTCCTATTTTGAACTTGATTCCATTATGAAGAACACTAAGAACTTGGATGGTGATATTAATTATAAATTATTGAAAGCACAATGCAGTCAACAAATTCTTCGGGTTCTTGACAAAAACATCAAAGGATATTACAAATCAGTGCAAGATTACAAGAAGCATCCTAATAAATACAAAGGAAAACCATGTCTTCCATGCTACAGGAAAAGAGGTTCGGAATTTTATTTATGTTACACGAATCAAAGTTGCAAGATTAAATATGGAAAGATTGTCTTATCAAAAAGTCTTTCGATAGGTATACCTCAATATGAAAAATACTCGGATTTGATAAAAGACTTTAATCAAGTCAGAATAAAGCCCTTGAATAAAGGATATAAGGTCGAGATAATTTATGAAGTCAAAGATACGGAAACGAGCAAGGAAAGGATGGATAAAGTCTCTTCAATTGATCTAGGCATCGATAATCTCGTAACATTAGTCAGCGAGGATTTTACCTATCTTTTCAGCGGAAAATTTATCAAATCATACAATAAGCTATTTAATAAGACATTAGCTAAATTAAATAGTATCAAAGATTTACAAAAGATAAAAGGAACAACTAAACGTATAAAGAAATTGTATTATGATAGAGAACAGTACATAGAAGATGTATTTCACAAAATAAGCAGAAAGATAATCAATTTGCTTACAAATTCCGGGATAACAAAATTAATTGTAGGCTATAATAAGAGATGGAAACAAGGAGTAAACATGGGGAAAAGAAACAATCAGAAGTTTACTCAAATTCCTTTTGCGAGATTAATCAGTTATTTGGAATACAAATGTGAATTAGCTGGAATAAAAATGGTTATTCATGAAGAATCCTATACATCCAAATGTGATTCGTTAGCTCTTGAAACGATAGGAAAGCATGATAACTATTTAGGAAATAGAAAGAAACGAGGATTGTTTCAATCCTCTACAGGGAAACTCATTAATGCTGATGCGAACGGCGCATTAAACATTATAAGAAAAGTAGTCGGTGATTCCTGCGGATCTGTCCAAAGGATAATCGATAGAGGGTTATTGTTTAACCCAGTAAGGATTAAGAATGTGTTTTAGCGAATAAAGCACATTCATAAACTTATAAAGAAATATAATAGATTTTATTAAATTTAATATTTTCAAAACATCGTAAATTATGAACTTCAAGACATTTATATTCATGATCCTGACATTCAGGAGAGTAGATCCTATACCTAGGAATATAGGTCTTATGTTAAGTACAACGTTCTGGATATCTATAGTATGGATAATATCCAACTTTACTATATTGATAATGAGATTAATAAAATAGACAAGATGAAACAAGGGGACGTGATATACAAGAATGGCGTGGAGCTGCTTGTAGTATTAAGCTACGACCATAATGAGCCATGTAAGGGTTGCTTCTTCTACGAGGATAAGGCGTGCGGATCAGAAAGACTGATAAAATGCTGGGATTGTAAAAAGGAATATATATTCACGGCTATACGTAAATATAATACGACTGAACTGTGCGGAATAGTAAAAAGATATGAGGAGACAATACTTAAAACAATCAAGAAGATTGAGAAAGAATGTCAAAAATATGTTATCTGGGATACTGTGCATGTGATGTTGAAAGATGATGGAGAGCTTATTATAAAAGCCTTATCCAAGGATAAGTCCGTGCTTTTAAATGATTTCATTATATACATCAACAATAATGGGAGTATAGACGAAGAGGACTATGATTTACTATTAACTAAATAATTGATAGTACAAATGGACAAATCAAACAAAATAGAGAATCTAGCAAACAAGTATGTTGAAAGGCATATAAGAGATAGACATCTAAGCGATGATACGATAAAAGAAATAAAAATAGCTTATATTATGATTATAAAAGATTTTATAGCTATTGTCGATAAATCTACATCAATGAATGAAGATGATATAATATACGTCGTTAACAACATATCATCAATATTATATGAACCTGTAGAAATCTCTAATACCGATAAAAAATATTGGAGATAGGGATAGCGCTAGGCCTAAAGAGCGCCATATCATGTATATTTGGTTCATTATTAAAAGATGATTGCAATATAAAAGATGAGATAATTGATATATCTAAACATATAAAAGAAAAATTAATATCAGATAATCATGGATAATAAACAACTTTATAAAATAACGTTGACAAGGGAGCAGCTAATGCTGATATCCCAATGCGTGGAAGACATCAGTAGATTCGCCGCTGGCGACATGGACCTACAACATACGACAGATACGTTGATAAATGATATGGATGGAGCGGAAACGCTAGGGATAAGAAGCTTTATAATCAATAACTCACGAGCGATAAGAAGAAGACTGTTCCCTGATCTTGGGGATTATGAGCATATAGGATATGATGGGGGTAGTAAGGATAAGATAAATAGGAAGAGACTTATCGGTAACACCTACCAGATATATAGGTCGATATTACATCAGTTGGCCATTGACGAGAACTGGAATAACGTGTATAGTAATATCACGTTGCCTTCAGGTGATATGGGAACGATCAAGGTAGAGAAGGTTGACGATGATAAGGATAACGACATTTAACGATACTAAAATATGAGCTTATTTGTATGTGCTAAATGCGGCTGTATCGATAATACCGCCACGTCTAGTTGCTGGATGTTGACAAACGAGTATATGGTGGACAAATTCGAGTATGCCAAGGAACTACAGCCGTACAAGGGCATGGGGCTGTGCAGCGAATGCGGGAGGCTTACTACCTCCCCAGACGGCCGTGATGTCGTGGTGCCCGGAAAATGGCACGGGAAGTTCCCGAAGGAGAAAGCTACCGAAGAGCAGTTGAAACATGTAGGATATAAAAATCTAATAAGATGAATAAGATAAGAAAAGGAGAAGTTAAAATATATAAAGGAAAAGAATACATAGCTATCCCTGAGATAGAAGAAGAGAGTTGTACGGGATGTTGTTTTTACGACAAAGGGATTTGTTTAATAAATCATGCTGATGATCCTAATTGCCTTCATAGCGGCATGATCTGGGAACAAAAAGAAAATAGTATGAGCGATATCAAAGAAAAGGCTATCAAATTAGCCATAGATGCCATGAAGCCCATACCGATACACTCATCACCATGCTACAGCGTAAGTGATAACAGATCGCCGGAGGAAAAGCATGAGGAGGAAATGAGATTTTGTAGGGAGTTTAACGACCTTAAATGCGAAATGCTTATTGACATGGCTAAAAAAATAGAGGAATATTTATTATAAGATATGGTGATTATATACAACCTTAAATATAAGGAGATTATAAGAAAAATGGAGGAGATTGGTAATGATACGTGGAAATAAGTTATACATAAATATCACAAACCATTGTGATGTATGTTGCCCATTTTGTTGTATGAAATCAGACAGCAAAAAGCAATCATTCATGAACTTTGATACTATCCATAAAATCATGAAAGATATGGATGTACCATATATCGTGCAACTAGAAGGAGGAGAGCCTACCACGCATCCGCAATTTTATTTATTCATGGAATATATCTCCACGCTCGAAAAGGTGGAAGAGGTCGTGATAGACACCAATGCCTTCATGCTCGACAGGCATATCGACAAGATCGTCGAAATAGCGGTAAGGAACAAGAAGAGGATAACCGTGAAGTTATCTTACAACACCTACCTTAAAACGGTATTCAACCATAAGTTTGTCATTAAATTCGCCAATTATCTCAAGAACATCATCTCGGCTTGTGAGTTTATACCATATGTGAATTTTGCCATAAACGTAAGAGGATATACCGATAAGGAGCTAGATACGCTTAAGGACGAACTACCTCAAGAGATGATAGACATATCAAGCTTCCACCTATTTAACTCCTACGGCAGGGCTGAAAATGACAAATCTCTTCCACCTTTGAGGATAAACGACGTGTATGATGAATGGCGTTGTTACGCTTCTGATGGCGAGTGTTTTGGACATAATTTGGAAGAGAGGGCAAAACATGAATCTAAATTATAATAAAATGAATGCATTGAAATTTCAAAATATACGAGAGAAGAGGCAAGAATGCTTCAATGTTGACGAATATACGTTTAATGATTTTGACTTTGACGGGAAAAGGCGCAGGGTGTATTCGAACGTTAACCTAAGTATCTTTACTGACGATTACTGCAACGCCAATTGCAAATTCTGTGTTGCCCAGCTTAGGTTCGAGAACAAGGGGAAAATGTATAAGAAAAGCAAGATAGCGTCTGATGATGAGTATCTGTCCAGACTTGACGATATACTTAACAGGCTTAGACCGCTTAATCCTTCGATATCAATCACAGGAGGGGAGCCTACAAAATCAAGAAGACTCGTGCCAATCCTGAGGCTTATCGAAAAATATGGCTACAGGAAAAGAACATTGACTACAAACGGATCAGGCCTGTTTGATATCGTGGAGGGTAAGTCGATACTGCAACATATCACGGATAACCATTTCCAGCATCTCAATATCAGTAAAGCTCATTTTGACGAGGAGATAAACAAACGCATCATGCAATATGAGAACGGATATTGTAGCAACGATGATATTGCCCGTATAGCTATATTCGCTAAAGCCAACAATCTCCGTCCACGCATGAGCTGTTTACTGCTAAAAGAGGGAATAAATGACATGAATGGAATTATACGTTATCTTGACTATTATAATAGTCTCTATATTGACAATGTCATATTCCGTGAGACGATGGACTATGATGAGCAGGCAATGAAAAATCATGATAAAATGGCTTATCTCAAGAATAACAAAGTATATCTGAATGACATATGGAAGTGTATTGATAAAGACAATAGATTTACCCCTATAAAACAATTACTTGGATACTACTACTATGTAGAGGTATATAAATATCAAGGTATAGATATGGTAAGCGAAAGCGCAAATCTCGTAAAACTGTATGAGCAAAAACAAATTGCCAATAATGTGGTGTTTGAAATGATTTTTCATCCAAACGGCAACCTTAATGGGAGCTGGGTAGACAATGAGGATATATTACTTGCGTATAATTCTTATAAATCATAAAGATTTACCTTAGGCAAGATAATCAAAATAAATAATTATAATTCATGAAAATAGGAGAACAAATAATAATATTTTTAGCCGTGAACAAGAATGGTGATGAGATTATTCTTGACAACACCCCCGCTCGGCAAGGAGAGATATGGACGGATGAGAGATCGGCACATGACGATGAATATTTTTCCGTCGAGGATCACAATTCGGCGATAGTACTTCCAAAAGGTACTATCCGTAGATTAACAGGTAGGGACTTGAAGTGGGAGGACGATCCTATATCTCTTAAATCCGTCATCGAGGGACTTCCTCATGTGGACATTGAATTTTATAAACAGAAGATAATAAACTTCGTAAAATGGATATAATGCCTCATTGTCTAAAACCTTAGTTTTATTAACTTTTAAAAATTACAAACATGAAAAAAGAAGAAAAGAAATTTGTAACAGAGTATCAAATCAATGGCAAAAAGTATGCCGGTGAAATATGGGCAACCTCATGGGAAGAAGCTGAATGTTTTATAAAACAAAGAGCTTCTACCGAAAAGGCTGTTGGGTTTATTCCTAAAGATTAATCATCTATACCACATCCAAAAAACAGATATTATGGCTACTAAAAAAACAGATATTAGAATCAGATGAATTACTTCAACAAAAAAGAAGAGCTTATTATCTTTCAGATGAAGGATTCGAGGAATATAAAAAGTTCTTGTCAGATCCCGATCAAAAGAAATTCTGTTTCAAGGGATATTATTATGTAGAGGTGAAGGAGCAGGATGATAAAGAGCTATCAGGATTAATGGGACGAGTAGTATACGAATAAGGTAAGGTAATGTATAAGGGCTGATAACAAAAGAAGGATAGGATGATAATCGCCTATCCTTCTCTTACTTTAATCAAATATCTTGCCGCCAAAAGAGATAAAAGACTCTCTTGATTTAGGTATATTCCTGATATTATATAACGTTTTCTCAAATCCCTTCCTAGTCATATAAACCGTATTCCTGATCCCGGTATCCGTATTGTATCTGTAATGTGCGTAACCCTTCTTCATAACATTCTCTGTTAATATCCATTCTCTTTTATTCTTGTAAAAGAAACCTTGCTCTTGTAAAAACTCTCTTAACGATCTTTCCGCTATATCACATCCATGAGACTCCAACTCTCTCCGAACGTCACGGATCAACATATCATCACCTTTGTCATTGGCCATAATAGCTGTTTCGGCGAATCCTACCTTAGGAGCCTGCTCTTTGATAATGTTATCGGATATTCTCTTAGCCTCCTCTACCTCTTTCTTGGCCTCAGCTAACGCCTGTTTCTCTTTCTCGGATGCCAACAACGCTTCCAATGCTTCTATATAATTATGTGGAAGATTCTTCTCCACGGATTCTTCCATCTTATTGAAAGCATTTACCGCACCATGAAACACACTTCTATATACATCAAATACTCTTCTTTCTTTTCTTGCTATTAAATATTCCATACAAGACACAGAAATCATATACACAATCGTAGGTCTCCCACCAACTGGGTTTTTGCCATTTTGGGTAAAAACTTTATAATCAATATCTTTAATAAACCCATTATCACCAGTAAGCACTCTAACAGCCTTGCCCTTATCAGAATATATCAAAGGCCAAACATCATCTAAATTAACTGGAAAATCTTCTCCGGATTTAACTAACTCAAGAACCTTCTCGAAATACAATCTAATAGACAAATTGTCATTTAAAACAATATTACACATAATATAAAAAATAGGCTCAAAAGGAAATGTCGGATCTCACCTCGACAAATCCTAATGAGCCAAAAATATCTTACACATTGAATGACCTTGAAGTGAGATCCCGTCATTCATTGTTTCATGATGCAAATATAGCCAATCAAATTGTCTTAAACAATTGACTGGCTATTTTTTTCGTCATACTATATCGGTTATCTTCCCCTGTCAAAGTACCAATTAGCGTCCTCCCCAGACTCGTCCTTATCCCTACCTCCTAAGAAGAATCCCATCGTCATGCCGTTGGTCATCAGCCAGTAGTCGGATGTCTGCTTAATATCCCTAGCCGTCTTGATATTATACCATTGCTTACCAAACGAGAACTTCATGAGCTGCCTCCATAGCTTGCTCTCGTCCTTATACACGCCGGTCTGGACAGTAGCGAACGGGTCCCAGTTCCGGGGATCGGTGAGATCGCCTAACTTCCGGGCCGTAACCAGCGGATCTTGCAGCATATCTATGGCGTTAAGCTCCATGAACGGGGATGTCTGGGAAGCGATCTCATTGATCGTCCTGAACCCGATATAGGTAATGAACTGCCCGAACCAGCTATCCTCATTATCCTCCCTATATCCCATCAAGGCCCTTCCTATAGCCATCATCGTGGCGAATACCGCCATATTGATAATAGATCTCTTGATATTAACCTGCTCATAAGGTGTAAGCTTATCATATTCCTCCTTAAGCACGTCATACACCTCTCCCATACGACCCTCGGACATCGTATTATAGACATTCCCCGCCAATCGCCATAATGTCCTCATATATCCTTCCTCGAACTGGTTGGTCTGGAAATTAAAACCGGCTTTCTTATATGCCCGCTGCACGGCCAATATAAACCATCCACGATGAGGCAGCACCATATTAAGGATAGCGTTCCGGCTAGCCCCCACCCGGTTCTGCTCGTTCAAGGCGCCGTCGCAGATCTGCACCATACTCCTTACCCTACTGGACAAGGTGGGTATATATCGGTCTATAATATCCTTGTTAGCCTCGTTCTTAGCCACGATCTTTCCATCCTTGACGTCTACCATGTTCCACATAGAATAATCCCTTAAACGCTCCCAATCGCGTTTAGCCTCGTTAGCGGACATATTCCTGTCCTTCATCATCATCTCCTTGAAATTGGAGTATGACCAGAACTGACCCTCGTATAGGCGGGTATCATCCATGACCGAGATAATGACCTGCGGATCCAACGGGGAGTTAAGAACCTCCATCATCTTAAACGGCAGGTCCCGGAATAAGGTTCTCCAGATTTTGTTATACGCTGCCGATCGTACACGGTTACGGACATTGAACACGCCTAGAGCCTCTCCAACGACATATAGCTTGTTGGTGCGGTTTATATCCCCGATCTCCGACACGTACGTACTTAACTGCTTCTGGGCTTCCCCATAGGCGTATTTCATGGAATCCTTGCTTATATACTGCCCCACCATACCCTCCAAAAGGAAGTTGGCCTGCCCGGTAAGGGCACCGGTAGCCGCGACGAACGGGGAGAAGCCTAGGTTGGATTTGGATACGAATTTGGTAAACATAAGAGCCAGCTTATTAAGATCGACCTTATAATTGCCTATATTCCATTCAGTCCGCTTATTGTTTATCCTAACGTCATAGATACTGGCGTTAACCCAGTCCTGAAACATCCTATAGGCGTGAGTGGCCTCCGGGTTCTTGCCTCCGTCGTATTGTGTCTCAAGCATCATATTCCTATATCCCATGACATCATCCAAGGCCGCCCTCTTATACTTGTAAGCGGTAGCCTGTAAGGATAACATGGAATAGGAGTAGGCGAAGTCATGGGACACGTCGTTGGCGTTCTCCAACTTACTGAGATAGTATTTGGGGATCATACGATATTTGTTATCGTTCTCGTCAAGCCCTCCTAGGTCTTGTCCTTGACCGTGTATAGGATCATCCACCCTCTCGCCAACAATATCACGTACGGCATTGCCGATAGCCGCCTTCGGGTCAACCCCGGCCTGCACCATCCTCTCCACGCCGCCCTTGGATATTTGTGGTATCTGGTAGATATTCCTGAACCGCTCATCATAGTCCTCCATAGCCTTACGGCTTATGTTAAGCAATTCCTTCCTCATCTCCCACTTATCCTTATTGATCGTAGCCTCCTCCCCTTCGTTGGTAATACCGTATTTCTTGAAGAAAGCCTCGTTCTTGTACTTATCGAACCTAGGCGTATGATACCCGTAACCCAGATCAGGATTATAGTTAGGGTTGCGGAAAGAACTCTCGGCGTCGGCCTCATCAAGCCACTGGTTGTTGATCGTCAGGTCGATCATATTAATATCGAACCCGAAACGGGATACGCTCTCTTCCTTGGATATACCATTTTCTATGGCATCAAAGAACTCGGATACCTTATACGTACCGTTATTTATCTTACTGATGAAATCAGAATACCCTTTGGGAGAGTATTTTCTCATATAAGGATACAGTCGGGTTCTGGCGTACTCGACAAGGATTTCATCAGTCTTACCCATCGCTATGTCGTTAGCTAGCTTATTATTGAAGTCAGGACCGTATTTCCTTCTCAAAAACGATACCTCCACGGTCGTCCATGACGGGTTCTTCCTAGATAGCTTAGCGGCCATCCGCTCCACTTGGCTGCGGGAGCGGGCGGACATATGCTCCTTGGCGAATTTAATTTCATCCATGCCCTTGTCGTACGCCATGGCGTCCCTTAGAGCGTTACGGTAGGAATCCGTGACTCCACTCTCCACCGTATCAGGCATATCCATCTCAATATCCTCAGCGGAAGCGGCGGCGTTAATAACGCTCTTGGCCTCGGCCAGACGGTCGTATAGCTCGTTTATCTTCCTTAATGACGATGACCCACGAAGACGATCGAAATCATACTCGCCATATCTGGTACTGTCCCGGTACTGAATAAGCAAAGGTCTTAACTGATCGTTGATCTCATTTATTGTTGCCATCGCCTCCTCTACCTTCTCTATCCTTGATGATGATACAGATTGCTCCGTGATCTTATCAACAAGATTCTCGTAATAATCACCCTCCTCGGATCCCCACATATCCTTGGAGAAGCCAAGATGACCGCCAGCTAGCAGGAACTCAAACGCAGCCTTGCCGCCCTCGGACCGCTCTATCCCACGAAGTATCTCCTTGAACTCGGCGGAAGCCTTACGACCCTCGTTGGTATTCCCGAACTCCTCGGCCCACGCCTCGTCCCATGCCTTGATCTCCTCGGACATCATCAGAGCCTCGGATCCCTCTTCCTTTGGTGTCCCATCGGAATACCACTCGCTCTTGGCTATAGCCCTATCACGTAAAATATCCAGATAAGATCTCCAAGCTATAGGATCGGATTGAAACGCCTTCCAATCGACCTTCCCGTTCCTCACGAACTTATCCATAGCCACATACCGGCTCCTGCGGATACGGGTCATGAAATCGGACGTAGCTTGCGATACCCTACGACCCAGTCTTTCCTCGACCTTCTTATTGACTTTCTCGATCTTATCGTAATAAGCCTGCACCATAGGTTTCTCCCGGTTCTCATCCAACCACTTATTTATCGTATCCAGATACCGTTGCTGATCCTCGAACGTCATGTCCGAGATATCGAAATTCTGGATGGTAGGCTTGAATATATGATATACCTCCTTAGTGATAGGCTTATCCCCGTCATATCCTACTATGTCGTCACGGGTCTTCACCTTAAGGCCTCTATCGGATAGAAGAAGGTCGATAAGCTGTTTCTCGGTCTTACCCGTAACATTCTTAAGATCATATATATCGATAATAGCCTTAGCCTGCTCGGTCCTGTATAGCAAATCGTATTTAGCGAAATCACGGGACGATTCAAGGTAATCAGAGTTCTTACCGTTTATCTTCTGTATAAGATCCTCATTATCCTTTATTCCCCATCCACGCTCTTTCATCATCTTCGTCATCTTATTGATATTAGCCACACCCTCAACATGAGCGTCGTTATAAGCCTTGGCAAGACGTTGCCCTAACATGCCTAAGATAGCGTTCCCGCTATGTTCTAACGTACCGAAAAACCGGGACATGACATTGATATCCTTATGGATGTTATCTATCAACTTCTTTATCCCATTCCAATATCTTTCCGGGATATTAAACATCCGGAGCTGTCCATCCAGCCAATCCTCGTTACGATCGCTACGAAGGGCGTTTATATCAGACATAGATGTCTCAGCCATCCGCAATATATCATCCATATCCTCTACCATGCCAACCTTGTTGTTGCCATAATAATCCGCCGCCTGATTATTGACGAATCCACGAAGATTCCTGATTAACGGTACTATCTCCCCATATACGTTATCAATAACCTGTATCGTCTCATAATCCAATCCTTTTCCGCTCTTACGTAAGCTGTTGGCGACAGTGACCAAATATTCCACCTCAGCCTTGGCGGTCGCTATGACACTCTTGGTAGATAACAGGTTGTTGTTTTTATTAAGCTCGCCCCCGACTTGTCTTACCTTCTCGCCTATATCACGAAGAAGGGAGATACTCTCACCGATCCTCTGGCTTTGGCTTGACCTCATCCTCTGCAATCTGGTATACAGCCTTTCCAATGACCTCCCGTTCTTGATCAGCTTATTAGCCACGTCGATGTCCGATAACGAGTACATGAGATGATCGCTATCCTTTAATAGGAGCACGTCAAAGGCACTTGGATCATCGGCCAACGCCGACTCCTTTATCCTATCAAGTACCTTATTTAAATCCGATCTTTGGCTGGAGAAGAAATTACGTATAGCTCGTACCATCCTGCCAAACAAGGAGAGCTGGGCGTCCTCGGACGAGGTCAGATCCTCTACCGCCTGTTCCATGCCCGGCACGAACCGCTGGGCCAACGTCTTGCCTAGGATCTCCCGCTTCACCATCCGATCCAGCTCCTCTCCTTGGTATTCCTTCCCATACACCTCATAGTAACGACCAGCGAACTGATTCCATAACGACGTGCCAACAACAGAATCCAGCACCTCGTCAATCTCCTGTTGGTTACGATAAGTATCGACCAAGAAATGAGCCACCTCCTCGTTAAGATCCTCTACCGTAGCCCCCTCAGCCAAGGCGATAACCCCATTGGCCATGTCAGATAAGGCCCTAGCCGAAGGATTCACGCCATTACGCATCTTATACTTATCCATATACTCAGACATACCCATCACACGGATACCTAACGTGGATAAGATATTGGTGATATCAGTCCTATTCTGGAGATCCTCCGCCTTCTCATTCTCGATAACCCCACGGACATTGCTCCCGTACAAAGCGTTATCCTCCATCATCAACGACAAGGCTAGTTCCATGAATCCATCATACTTGTTATTAAGCTCCTCAAACTTGCCTTGCCTTAACATACCCTTGATCTCCGATCTGCTTACCGTAACCTTCTCCCCGGACGTAGTGATAAGATCAAGATCATTACTTACCTCCGTATCAAAACCTATAGAACCCAATACGTTCATCTCAGAGGATTGACTTCCAAACCTATTCCTGAGGCTGGATAAGGCATTCATAGCGTTATAGATCTTAAGACCATCAGAATTGCCGGCTCCAGTAAGATAATATCTATCCCCTAGTCTTATACGTTCCCCACTCAACATACCTTTCTTGATAAGGTAATTAATAAACCCTCCACGAGTACTTATATCTGAGTTTGAGCTAATACCAAGGACCGGGATAAATGACTCACTGTTATTGAGGGTTATGGAGGAAGAGCCAAAGGAGATGTCAGCCGTACCGGACGGGACGTCGCTCTCCTCGACACTGCCGGCCAAGAACCCGGCCTCGACCCGCCCACCGGACGATCCTTTTATGGCGTTGGCGTAAGAGTCGTGTATCTTGCCGTCATCCGATCTAAAGAACAGGCGAGGCTCACCGGAATCATATACCAGTCTTGAAGATGGAGGAGTATAATTCTCAATATTATTTAACGGCAAGACATTACCAGAAAATATGATCTCACCATCTATATTTCCACCCTTCACCCTGATATTAGGCCGTTGCCCGGTAAAAGCGCTTTCCACGGCCTTCCATAACATACGGGCTGTCTCCCTAATATCTATATTCTCCCTGATAGCCCTTATATCATCCCATGACGCCTCTTTCAGTATCGTATCGCCAACATTATTCTCGTTTATGGAATCCAGATCCACCCCCTGTACCGTGGACGTATCTACCACAGCCATATCATTGACATCACCTACCTCTCCGGAGGTAAGATAAGCCACGACATTGTCGCTATTCCCAAGGCTTCTGGCCAACGCCGGGGCATCCATATCGCTTATGGCGGACAAGACCTTGGCTGACATAAGCTGCCCCCACTCGCTAGCGTTAAGTTTGGCACTTATGGATCTGGCGGCCTCCTTATTCCTTGACACGGATCTAGCCCAGTCACCGAACTTGGACCTGAACTTGTCGTTATAAATAGTCATATAAGCCTCAGCCGCCTTATCAAGATCACTTACGGCTGCTATACCCGCTATCTTATCGAACAAGGTAGATACCTCGCCGGAAGGAGTCAAGACACGAGCTATCTTACCTTCCTTATTCCTTTTAATTACGCAACTGCTCATAAATAAATGTTTTTCACAAAGATAAATAAAAAGCCTCCACGAATAAGCGGAGGCTGATATTCTTGTATCCCTTGTATGAATTTATAGTCTAATCCATATCCTTGTTGTTGATAAACTCACCAACACAATGACCCGCAAAACCGGCTATATACGCTGCGTGTTCATCCTCTCCAACCTTAAATCCAAGAGACATGTTGCAAAATTGGCATACGCTCATTGCTATATGGAATGACTCGTGACATATATTTCTCATTATTAAATCATCGTCGCTCGAAAAATTCCAAAGTATGGCAAATTTATCATCATCGTCCCTATCCCTTACCAAATTTGCGAAAGACGCCTCCTTGTCCATATCATCCTCATCTCCCCATTTCCCCTCGTGTTCAGGCTCCATATTTTCGAAACGATCACACAATGTCCTATAATCCAACCCAACCGTGATAATCAACTTCAACGGATATATCACGAAATCAAATTTCTGCTCCCTCATAACTTTCTCAATTTCTCTATTACCTCAAAACACATCTTACGATCTTTAACAAAGCCACTGCTTTTAAACAGAGGATCAATACTTCTTTTGGTCATCTATATATTTTTTAATAACTGATTCTGATATATATCCTATTGTTTCCACATAAAATGATCTTGTCCAAAGCGAAGGTAGCCTTTTTCTTATCGTTTCAAATTCATTTCTTAAAATAAACGATGTGTACCCTTTTAATTGTGAGACAATGTGAGATATAGAATCTGAAGGTGTCGCCTTTATGAATATATGGATATGATCAGGCATTATTTCCATATTTTCAATAACCCACCCATTCTCTGTAGATTTAAATAAAAGAAGTTCTCTTAGTCTGGATTCTATCTCACCGGTTAATATTTTCCTTCTGTATTTAGGGCACCATATTATATGGTATTCTATATCGTAAACACTACTTTTATTAGTTTTCCATCTTTTATCCATATTTTTTATTGCAAATATAAGAATTATTATTATATTTGTGTCATAAATATAATTAAAATGATTTCATACAAGTACAATATATATTATTCTAAGAAAACAAAGTATCTTGATAAGATGCTTTGTGAATGTTGTTTTGTATGGAATCATGCTTTAGCTCTACAACGTAGATATTACAAACTGTTTGGAAAGTATGTTTCAGTTGGCGAGATGCAAAAACATTTTGCCAAAAGGATTAAAAGAATCTTACTTCATTCCCAAACAACACAAGAAATTCTTCAAAGATTAGATTCCGCATACAATCGTTTCTTTAAGAAGTTGGCTAAACGACCACCTAAATTCAAAAGATATGATTGTTTCAACTCTTTTGTTTTTAAACAAGGTGGGTTTACTCTAAATGGAAATTGTCTGACAATTAACAAAGGGAAGAAACGTTTTAAGTTTTCATACAGTAGAGCATATGAAGGTAATGTTAAACAAATAAGAATAGTCAGAGAAACCTGTTCCCGTTTTAGTTTGATTATTGTTACAGATCATAATCCAACAAACTCTTACAGAAAGACATATGATGGTGCATCTGTAGGATTGGATTTTGGTCTGAAAACTTATCTAACTAAAAGTGATGGGAGCAAAATCGATTCTCCTTTATTCTTCAAACAATATCAAAATAAGATTAGAAAACTAAACAAACGGCTTTCTAACGCAAAGAAAGGATCTAACAATATAAGAAGGAGACTGTTTGAACTCCAACAAACGTATCGTAAAATAAACGATCTTCGATCGGATTTTCAATGGAAATTAGCTCATGAATTGTGCAAGCGATATGATTATATTTTCATTGAAGATCTAAACATTGAAGGAATGAAACGTTTGTGGGGAAAGAAAGTTTCTGATCTCAGTCATTCTTCTTTTATTAACAAACTTACGTATATCGCTTCAAAGTATGGAGTGATAGTACATAAGATTGACAAATGGTATCCTTCCTCAAAGACTTGTGAATGCGGGCTTGTTAATAAAAACCTGTCGTTGAGAGATCGCACGTGGGTATGCCCGGCGTGCGGCTCAGTCAACGATCGTGATGTTCTTGCAGCCCGTAATATTCTTCGGAAGGGCATTTCCGAATTGGAGAGCAAGAGTAATTCCATCGATAGTAATATCGGGGTTTCTTATGTCTGTATCCAAGAATCCCACTGCCTTTAGGCGTGGGAGTATGTCAAATATATCGTCAAGATCAAAATAAGTAACCTTATTATACGACATACAACGGATTTGTCTCCCATCAGGAACCTGAACATCGAAAACATTTATCTTCTCCATATTAAAAAACAGAGGGATGCCGATCCCATCACAGACCGGTATCCCTTATAATAAATTAGCGACGAAAAGCATGGTGATGGACATGCGCCACAAATGTAATTACAAAATTCGTAAAAACAAAATATCAAGGACAATCACCTGTGCATTCGCACGGAGCATCGCTTTTCAAAACCCCATACACCCGATTGTCGCTAGTCAGCCATCGTTTGCCGTCACTCGTAATATAAGCCTGCCGGCATCCCTCCTGATTCACCGTGAGCGTCTTCTTAACACCTTTTGGAGTTGTTATCTCCAACTCAAGGGTACGATCAAGACCTTTGTTCATTACCGAACCAAAAGAAACAGCGGCGTTACCGGTCCCGGACCCGGGGCTGACGGTCAAGTGCTGGTCCGTCACCTCGCCTACCCCGTCTTTCCAATTAATATCTATATCATTCATCCTATTTAATGCTTTTTGTAAATACTCATCGCTTAATGTCCTATCATAAATATCAAGAGCATAAAGAGCTCCATTCCACACATAAGCTTGAACACCCCTAGAGAAAGTGCCTATATATAAATTATCCACGGTTGATGTATAATTTGAAGATACAAGATCCATCTCTCCATTGTAAGACTCCTTAGTTACATAAACGATCGATAATTCAGGGTTATATATATCTTTTACAGCAATATCCTTACTACCAAGACGTACATATACATTTTTGGAATACGCTAATTCACTACAAAATTGCTGAGCCTGATTCGTTGATACACTTTTAGATAAAAAGCAATTAGTGGATTTAGAAGGATTCAAATTAATTCTTTTATATACAAACGTAAAATCATTGATGGCCGGGAAATTCTCGCATATACCATAATCATCAATACCATCAAATACAAGAGCGCCACCTTCGTATCCAGAACCAAGCGTAAACCCAAAATTCTTCAACACAATATCGTGACCGTTTCCAGACAAGTCCTTTAACACGTCTCTATCTGCGTCACTGTTGCCCTTACCATTACATCTATAAGAAGCCACTAAATAATCATCTATATTAGCCATAATCTTTTTTCTTACAAATATACTAAAACAAACAAACCCCAATCAGCTTAAGTCGATCGGGGTTTGAATAAACAATGAAAATCGATTATAATCTTCCTAACATCCTCATCACGGTTCTAGAGGCAGCATTTTTCCATGTCCACTCATCGTTAGATGTTACGTTAACTGTCTGAGCGGAACCGTTAACATCCAAATTGATAGTTTCCTTATCAATCTCAAGAGTAGAGTCACCAGCGGCTTGAGTGATGGTAACTTGCGCCTTTTGTCCACCGGCAGCCGTTACGCTTAGCGTAGCCACCAACTCCTCGATAGAGGCATTGGCAGGAACATTGGAGATAGTAATACTCCAAACAAACTCTCCGGTAGCACCAGGATCGTCAGCGATAATAGCGCCGTTAGCTGTCTGCTTACCAGCCGCCGTATAATTCTCGGGGAGCTGTAAAGTCAGGCCATTCTCCTCCGCCGGAGTAGCAGCGAAAGTAAGCTTAGTACTATTAGACTTACCTGTGATAGTTACATTACCACCGGTTTTAGTGACAGTGGCCGTAGGACTATCCGAAGTCACGGACTCAGCGGCGGCGGCCTGATTAACTACCAACGCTTTTTGAACGCCACCGTTAGTAACGACAATAAGATTAGCTGTACGCTCAAGACGACCTGTATATTTATCTCCTGATATAGATACCGCCTGATCACCTGATCCTGATACCGGATCGACTGTTACAAAACCAAATTTTTGTGATGCCATATTCAAATAATTTTAAAAAATGTCCTTTTATTATGCCAAAAATAACTTATATAATGTTAGCCACAAAATATGGGGGGGGTAGATGCGGGTAGGTGTTAGAAGCTACCTTCCCCATGCAGGAACCCGGTACGGAATATAATAGCCTTGTCTTTAAGTTTCTGGACAGACTCCCATTCCCATTCACCCTCGCAAGGCTTAATGACATACTTATTCCCCCATGTCTTGAATTTCCTCTCTATAACGAACATCTCCGAGTCTTTCAAGACATGGAAGATACTCCCTACAGGGAAGTACTTATCCGTCCTTAATATAACACGATGATGCTTCTCGTCATATTCAGGATCACCCACGATATGTGCTTTATAAAACTGGAAATCATTTAACGTCCGATCCACAGGCTCTATCCAGTAATACCCCTTACCCATTGCTGTTTGCGATTTAATAATTATATTTGCGAAAGAATAGTAATTCATAAGGTTTTAGGTAATTTTCAACCAAGGGGAAAGGGTGTCCGTGAGGATATCCTTTTTTCATTCCCACCCGCCCTACCTATGAACAAAAAGATCTACTCCTGACAAATATAACGATAATAAGATACTTGACAAAAAGAAACCCCATCGGTATTCTATTGCCGACGGGGTTCTTCCAACGTTGTATCAAATCATATCATCTCACTCCATTTGATTGTGTCACCGACGAAGCACCGCACCGCCAGATACCTTACGAACGCCGTCCCTTCAGGGGCGTCAGGGTCTTCCAGATAAGCCAAGACAGCCTTGACTATTTTCTGGTCGCAGTCCAATACCTTAGGAAAGTAGTCGCTATAGAACATAGCGAACAGATATTGGACATCTCCCCAAGTGGCGTTATCAGGTTTCTTGGCCCCGCATTTATCGAACATCTGCTTAGCATCCTCCATCGTCCATCTTCTCTTGGACCCATCGGCGTTAAGCATCTTATCAGCGGCCTCCCTAGCCAACTCCTTGGAAAAGTGATATCCATGGGTGTCTATATACCGCTTATAATCCGGGTCATCAGCGTCTGCTCCTCAGTAGTAACGACTTCTCCTACCTCTACGCATATAAGGTTCCGTACCATCGTACTCGTCACGGATGTCACGCTCGCCAAACCATCCCTTACGGTACATCTCATCCTCCCGCTCATGATGTCTTTGACGTTTCTCAAGCTCCCGCTCGTTACGCTCCAGTTCCCTCTCGCGTCTTTCGAGATCACGCTCACGACGCTCCAGCTCCTCCATCATCCCGTCACGATCCTTGCCATAATGGTCATATACCCCGCCATCATAACCCATGTACGTGCCGTCAGAACGACGGGAACGTCCTCTACCGCCTCTTCGATCATAGATCTCATCATCATATTCCTCTTGGCCATTGCCTAAATCTATAACTCTCATATTAACCTAATTTTTTAATTAACAAATTTTTAAGCTCCTCGAAAGACTCTCCCATCTTCGCTACCTGATCCTCAAGACCCTTTATCTTCCGATCCTGATCCTTGGACTGCTTGAAAGTAGGATTGATATCCTCCAAGATACTGTCACACGCCTCTATAATCTCCTTATTCTTATCCACGCTATTCACGATATCCGTACTGGTTCGTTTCATGGCGTTCAGATGGTTCATTATCGGATCCACGGAGCAGGCTAGCGTAATGCCGTTGGCCATAGCCACGTTCTGGTTCTCTGGAACTACATATGTCATGGACTTCCCGTCCACCTCTATAGTAAGATCCATGACCCGATCTTGCAACTGCTGATACTGACCTAACTGGGACTGGGCGAACCTAGGCTCCGAGACGTTAACCACCGTACCCATAAAGAATTTAGGAACCCCTGAGGTATCCAACGTATAAACCTGATATCCTTTCTTTAAATCCTTAAACATAATAACGATCTTTTTAAATGGGAGGGAGGTTACCCTCCCTGTTCTTTCTTAGTAAATTCATGCGCTAGGGGCGGTAGCCGCCGTAGCCGTATGACCCAACATCCTGAACACGCCGGTGCATTTGTTATAATACACAAGATGCTCGGTGTAGGCTCCTACTATAGGATCACCAGAAGCCACGGGAGTCGTAATATCCTGCCCTGTCATATGTGCCCCAACCTTATCCACTATAGGTGTCTTGTTGACGATAACCCCGGCGTTGGATACCGTAACAGGAGTGGTAGTGGATAAGCCAGACGGGAGAACGATCGTGGCGGGATAACTAGCCTCTGTCTCCGTCACCGGATGACGGACCTTCCATAACAATATTCCTTCCGGAGGTAGTGAGTTCCACTGACACGGATTGATGCCAAAATCAACCGTAGGTTCGGCCGCAGAAGCGTCAGATACCTTTCCAGTAGTGGCTACTACCGGGATGCCTCCCCTGTCAAGACGGGAAGAGGCGAATGAACCGATCATATATCCTCTGAAATCAGCCATATTGTCCCCCTTCCTTATAATACGGCATTAGTAGTGCCGCAAGCGCATCCACATTCGTTAGCTACCCTTACGGTAGGAGTATAGCAGCAACCCGGATTCTGTACGACGTAAGCCGGAATCGGAGCCTTTGGAGCTAACTGACTAACGATGTTCTGTGTCTGTTGTTGGGTGATAGCGGAAGTAGCCAAAGCCTGTTTCTCCTCACGAAGCTGTTGGATAGTATTCTGCATCTCACGCATCTCAAGTTGACAGAACTTGTCATTGATGATTTGAGTTTGAAGATCTATCTTAGCAGCCAACGCCTGAGTCTGGGCTTGGTTGGATTGAATAACGTTATTGAAGCCGTTAGTCAAATTGTTCTGCAATACGTTCGTCTGACCGGTAATAGCCAACTGATTCTCATATCCCTGGCGAGTTATAGCGTTCTGGATATTACATCCTACGGTGTCTAACGAATGTTGGATGTTATTGAATCCACTAGCCATAGCGCTTTGTAAATTGCAGCAACATGCGCTAATCTGGTTACCGATCTCACATCCTTGTTGCTGTACAGCGTTGATAACAGCCTGAGAAGTCATACCTACCTGACCGGCCACCTTATCAATAGCGCCTTGTACGTTACAGATAGCGTTTTGTAATTGAGAGGTAGAACAGTTAAGGGCGTTAGAGATCTGATCAATAGCGCTTCTGTTGCCTTGGATAGCCTGCATCAGTAACTCACGGCCATAGTCGTTGTTCAATTGAGCCGGAAGACCGTTAGCGCAACAATCATTTCCATTACCACCAAAACCATTTCCGAAACCACGTCCGCCCCATAACCAGAACAGGACGATGATCCACAACCACCAACCGTTAGCCCCTCCGAACTGGTCTTGGTTGTTACGACCGTTCATCAACGCAGCGACTAAATTCGGATCCATCTTATTTCCACCCAAAAGGCTGGTAAACATACCCGGAATCATAGATAATAAACCGTTAGCGGCGCTACCGCTCCCGGAACCCATGCCGTCTAGCAGCACGATTTTGTCTCCACTTGTACCCATGTCTATTTATTTTTGAATTAATAATAACCCCACCTGATGGCGGGCGTTACAAAGTTTAAAAATTAACAGACCTAAGATCGTGATATATGTCATCATCAAGGCACGTCATGTCATGCAGTTGGTATTAATAAGAACCGATATGAAACAAAAAAAATCCTAAATATACAAGAAAGACGAAGTGATCATATATACAATTTCACACCACCATGTTGTATAACATAAGTAAAATGGTATATAATTATTTTTTTATATCATACCTTTGCATCAAAAGATAGTAGTATGCTAAAAGCTTATAAATATAGACTAAATCCTACATCCGAACAGATCTCGCTAATGGAGAAGACTTTCGGATCAACTCGATTTATCTATAACTGGGCTTTGCGGACGAAAATCGAAGCGTATCAAGATGATAAAAAATCGCTTACGGCTGTTGATCTATGCAAGAAACTGACTGACCTAAAGAAACAAGAGGAATATACTTGGCTCAATGAGGTATCTAACGAATGTCTACAGCAGTCAATAAGGAACTTAGATCAGGCTTTTACCAGATTTTTCAGGGAGAAGAAAGGCTTCCCGAAGTTCAAATCAAAGCGAGGATCAAGGAAATCGTTCAAGAATATCCTTAATATCCATATCGATTTCGATAACAACAGGATTAAACTACCGAAATTAGGATGGGTAAGATTCTATTCCAACCAAGTGTTTAAAGGTAAGGTAGGAACTGTTACCGTATCAAAGTCACCTACAAACAAGTACTATATCAGTATCCTTGTAGATAACGGCATTAAGCTACCGGACAAGTCACCTATAAATCCGGATACCACTGTAGGTATCGATGTAGGGATAAAGACATTCGCGACCTTATCGAACGGTTCGATTTTCGAGAATCCGAAATATCTGGAAAGGTCTTCCGCACGATTAAGATGCTTACAGCGTAGATTAGCTCGCAAGCAAAAAGGAAGCCGAAGAAGAGAAAAAGCTAGATTAGCCGTAGCTAAGGCATACGAGCATATATCGAATCAAAGACATAACTTCCTACATCATGTTGTCAACAATATCCTAGGCGAGAACCAAACCGTGGTTATTGAGGATCTTAACGTGGAAGGGATGATGAAGAACCATAAGCTGGCTAATAGCATAGCTTCATGCTCATGGAGCGAGTTCTTTAGAATATTAAGCTATAAGTCGGATTGGAAGGGCGTGAATTTGATTCGGATAGGAAGATTCGAACCTAGCTCTAAGATGTGCGAATGCGGATACGTACATCGGGATCTTAAATTATCCGATCGTATCTGGACTTGTCCTTCTTGCGGGGCCGTAAATGATAGGGATTTACTGGCAGCTAGGAATATAAAGAAATTTGGGTTAGAAAAACAGAATCTTCTAACCCAATAAAATACGTCACCGGTGGTGAACCGGGTAGGGGACGTGGAGTCACCGGCGATGGCCGGGACCTTGAAGCGTCAAAAAAATGTCAACTAAGTCTGGCAAGTCACCTCTCGCATCAACTTATTTGTATTAGCAGTGTATTCATTAACTATCTTACTGGATGAGGGATTATCCTCTATCCTTGACAGGCGGTTATCGTCACTCCTTACCGTAACGTCACCCATCCTTCGTACCATGTTTTCTTGATATGATGATGGATCGGAGTATATAAGATCATCAACGAACCTGTATATCGCACCATCAACCGTCTCACCTATCTTCTCATATAAGCCGGATTGGAATGACACGAAATCATCATACCTCCCACGAGCCAAGAACGAACCGTCCGGTCTCGCCTCGACACCGCCGTTGACCTCCCGGAGCAGGCCCGGATTCCTTTGGTACAGATACCTATAAAACCCGGCATCCATCATCCTATCCTGTCTATCCAGATAGAAAAGATTTCTCATGCTACTGTCACCGGACTCGATAGCCACGTCAAACAGAAGATCCCTTACCTGACCTTCCGGCAACGACATCTCCATGCTTTTTAACGTACTTCTGTCATGGTGGTTCAAAGATACATTATAAAATCCATTAAAATCAAGGAAACGTAAGACATTATTATATAAATCCGATTTTTTTAACCTTTCCTTGATCTGGATCTTCCTCAACGAGGTACAGGATTTGATAAAATCCCGATCCTTTCCCTGCCTAGCCTCGTATCTCCTGAACTCTCGATCAATATCGACATCATCCATCTCAGGAGTCACGGGATGTTGGTATATTAATCTGGTAAGGATCATGTTCTCGGTATTCGAGGATGAGATGTTGGACATAACTAGCTTCTTTATGTTATCCTTGACCACACCAATATCAGAACGGGAAGCCCCGGCGGGAACCACGCCAGCCGGCAAGTACGAGGGCCGCTCTATCCCGATATCGGCCAACATCTCATAGGCCTGATCGGTGTCGGTTATCGGGGCCGTGTTATGGTACGTATTCCTACCCATATACAACATGCTCCTATCATACATATCGGAAGGGGATGTATTCCCGGACCTTACATACACCATCCTATCCCCAGTAGAATAAGTATCCTGAACCTCGTATATCGGATTCCCTTTTCCTGTTATCCTGTCAAGATCGGAGATAAAGCTATCGTATACCGAATTGCCTGCCTGTATGGAAGATAACATGACATCCAGCGACGCCATAAGATCACGGATATCCTCCGGTCTGGATATAACCATCTCATCGCTAATCGCCTCGCTTATATCAACGCCCATGTCGGCAAGATCCATGGCTATGTCATATAGACGTCCAGTAACGTCCTTGATGTCCTTAAAATCGTCCATATCGATTATCTCCCCAACCTTATCCCTTAAACCTTTCATGTCCTTAGGCATACTGATATACGGTATGGTGCTATTGGAATATGAGTCGGTAATCGTATTCCCATCCTGATCCCTGACCTCCATACGGGTCATATTACGATATGTGTCATACATCCGATCGGCGTAATCCTGATCCTCCTGATACCGGAGCGCCAAGGAAGGGTATGGGATGGAGGCGAAAGCCTGATCGAACTCCCGGCGGTCGCTGATACCGCCTACCGCCCTCATGATCGTATCCCTTACCTCCATTGGATTCAAGACCTTTCTCTTCCCTAACGAGTCATATGTATCCTCATATATCATATAATCATCACCAAGGCCTGACTCGGAGGATAGGAAATACATATCCTTCTCATTAAGATTCCCCTCAGACATAAAATCGACAATCCTCCTCATCATATCCCTTACCCGATCATACTCCGATCGGTTAGTCATGATATTATCAATCTCATCAGCGTCATACATCCCCGATCGCTCAAGATTGTACCTATTGAGGAATATATCACCGCCTGAAAGGAAATTAGATACGATCATATCATTAAGATCATTGATATTATCGACGCCCAAGGAAGTAAGGGTATTATTAATATCCTTAACCTCGTCAGCCATGAAATTACCCACAGCATAATTCTTTTGTTTGATAAAGGACATGACATCATCATACTTAGGCTCCCCATTGCTATCTAAGCCGTATTCTGATGGCATGGACATCCAATCGCCAAAGAAAGACACGAAGTCGGGGGAGTAGGCCGTACCCCAGACCGATAAGGCCTGCTTCTGGTCGCCAAGCACCTCCATCGCCCTTTGGTATAATCCGGATGGTTGGTCGTTCGGGGCAAGGACATTATCTACCCCACCCTCCTTATTTTTTATAACATAACAAGATCTACCCATAGCTAAATCGTTTTGTTACAAAGATATGAAAATCCCGCCTACTCTCACGAGCGGACGGGAGCCAAATAACAATAATAACAAACCTTATGTTTCTATTGAAAAGTACAAATCATTTTGCCGATCCTCACGGACAAACAAAAAACTCAATCCTAAAACTATAAAAACGAAACTTATTGTTTAGCAAAAATATTTTTATCCGATCTACTGAGAACCCTACCTTTCAACTCCAAGAACCTAGGCATCCATTCCCTAGATATCTTAGACACGATCCACTGGAATCCCTTAGGAGTCACATAGACGGTGTTAGTCCCATAGAACTCATCGTCATCACGATACCTGTAACGAGCGTAACCACGATCTATCATCCTTTGGGAAAGCAACCATCTCTTACCGGTTTTGGCGAAGAACTTATTATCCTCAAGCAATATACGAAGATTCTTCTCCGCTATATCATACCCATGAGCCTCCAGCTTTTCCCGAACCTCTCTGATCAACATATCTGTCTCTTGGGCTATTTCGGCTGTCTTAGCAAACTCAACCATAGGAACCTGTTCTTTGATGATATTATCAGATATCCTTTTGGCTTCCTCTGCCGCTTTTTTCGCCTCAGCTAACGCACGCTTCTCCTTTTCCGATTTAAGTAAAGCCTCTAATGCCTCTATATAATCAGATGGAAGTTCATTCTTTGATGGCATAGAATAGGAGCCTGTTTTTCTAATAGAAGGAAGAACCTCCGATGTTACCCATTTTTTGAATTTCTTGGCAGATTCCATCTTAGATGACATAATCAAAGAATACATCCCTGATTCATTGATTAATTTGATCTCCCTAACAGCCTGATTTATAAGGGGGTTTATTTTAAACCCCATTGATTTACAATCACTTGTAAGAATGATAGAATCCTCATCATCAACAAACCTTTTTACAGCGTTCCCTAAGTTTTCATAACCAAGACATCTGGCTATGTCATTACCAACAAACCATGGATTGCTTTTCTCGTCTAATAATACTCTTACATCCCCAAAATCAGGATTCTCAAACAATTTTAAATTATCATCCATAATATAAAACAACGAGAGCCACCAGCGTCCGTTACTCCACTGATAGCTCTCATTTATCGCCTACGCCTAAGCGATATTAATATCTTCTTCTGGTCTAGCAACGGATAGACACCGCAAATATAGACACTTATTTTAAAACAACAAACAAATAGGAGATATTTTTACAAAAAACGTAATCAATTATATTTGTCTATCATATAGACGAAATATAACTATATCTATCCTCCATCATCATCACCACCTTCTTAATATCAGATAAAGTTAATTTCTTTATCTCCATATTCCTACTATCCATCCTGACGAAAGAGTCCTTGAACTCCTGCTCGGTTATGGCATCTAACCTAAATAGATTATATTTTATAAGTAACTGGGTTACGTCAAATATCAAGATATTAAGATCAACATCATCTTTCAACTCATTAAGTAGATCGCGCATCATATCCTTAATAGCGTCAGTGTCAAGTTCCAGCTTCTCGGCTTCCCTCATCAACTTCTTAATGATGCCATTGTACTCGATTATGATATTAGCATTATCATCATCGGTAGGTAGAAGAATATCCATCGTACATTCTATACCTATCTTATCACTAAGTCTTTCATTGAACTCCGTCATATAATCGAAAGCCTGACTTCTGCTTAAAGCGTATGTATGGTCAAGCAACTGCCTTTGTCTGTTATTGACAAAATAATGACTGGTGTATAACATCATCAAGACCTTCACTCGCTGGATGCGTAGGTCTTGCATAATTTTCCGATGTAAAAAACTATCTAACTGCATAATATAAAGAGTCCCCACCGGGGCCATCACACACCCGACAGGGACCAACTTTTAAATATCTTACTCGTCAGGTGATGGACTGACACCGCAAAGATAAATCAAGATAATTTATTTAGCAAGGATTTTCCGCCTCATTTTCTCCGGATACTACGTTGCCGTCGGAAACCAAAGACTTGTCCTCGGCCGCCTTCGTAGGCGAGGCGAACTCCGATTCGGAACCGGACGGGTTGACGAACGGGGTCTCCGTATCCTCGAAGAACGTCTCATCCCTCCTAATACTCATCCTGAACTTAGGGGCTATGAAAGGATCGTTATTAAGATCGATATTGATCGTAACGTCATTCATCAAAATATCCTCCTTGGTCCTAGAATCGCCTATCCATCCTCTTACGTCAGCGGTCATAGGCATCTTACTAGCGGCTTCCTTGACATCCTTTAGCCGTTTCTTGATAACATCCACGTCTCCCGCCAACGGAATCATATATGTCTTGTTATCCAGCCCGGATCTGGCTATAGCGTTGTTAAGATCCATTATATCATCAATACTTACTCCGCCACCTAGACCCTCTATAATTCTGTCAGCCATCGATCCGATCATAGATGAGAATGATGATATATCCTGATTTTTCAATCTTACGGGGTACAGGTAATTTCTTCCATTTCCTGTCTTTATAGCTACGACCGGGATACGTGAATTTTTATAATCACCATACTTGTCCCTGACGATAGCCGTACAGAACGGGAATATATTATACTTAATATCATCTCTCATCGTAACCTCCCCGTTCTCTATATACCCTACGCTCTCGACCTTACCAACCGTCTCGTTGGTAAAGTCATTCTCGGATACCATCAACGTGCCATTATCATCACTTACGCTAAAATTAGGTCTTCCCGGCAAAACACTGGTAACTGTACCTACAAACGGTATATCGATCTCGCCAGCGACAGATCCCACATTATCCCTATACAACTCAAAGGTCATACTCCTTAAATCAGCGTTACTCCCTTTTGAGTCCGGGTCATTGGCTTTCAATACCGAGACAAAATTACCATCACTATCCACGATCTTAATAACCATATTATCAACCAGCTCTCTGTAAGCCGACTTAGTCTCATCAGAATTAGGATCAACGGCGTTAAGGCTATTGTATTTATCATACAGTCCCTTGGTGTATGGATCTGACATATCCATCTTAAACCTTACCATATCACCCTTGCGAAGGCTAGCTGCTGCTTCCTGATTCACCGACTCGTTGTTAGATCCAAACGTATCACCCGTATAATAAGGGACAATAGACCCATCCTGCCCCTTGCGATACACCATGAACCAGTTGGAGGTCGATAAGGCGGTCTGCCGCCCCAGTATGACACCGGTAGCGTTCTCGAAAGCCTGAGCGTCATCCTCGCTTATCATCCATCTTGAGTGGTTATTCGACTCTATAACAGTAAATATATCGGTTCCGTTGGTAAAATCCATCACCCTCCCATTATCAGTATCAGTGGCATCAGACCTTTTAAGTCCAAGACCGTCCATAAATCTGTCAAGTCTCATTCCGCCAACCTCATAATACATGACCCCACCAATCTCTCTCTTTTGGGCCATCAACACCACCGGGTTCTGGGCGGCGTTAACTTCCGTCCTGCCGGTGGATGTCCCGGGTTCGCTCTCTGTGAGGACATCACCCATAGGTATGGATTTATCGTAATCCTTGACAGCTATACTTCCGTTATCATACAACCTCATCCATTCCACGAATTGAAGAAGAGGCCCATCGGAATAATTATTGATAATATCAATAGCCTCATTAAGCTTATCCTGATCAATCTCATTGCCATTGTCAGCCTCATTCATAAGATCATTATAAGTCTTTATAGCTTCTTTGATCTGATCCTGATCAAGACCATTGATATTCATATCTACAATATCATCAACAGCGTCCTTGATATTATCATAAATATTATCATGGATCTTCAATCTATCTATTATCGATCTAGCCTTATTGATCCTTGAAATAGGATTATCCCCAAACCCGTTAACTAGACTATCGACACGAGGCTTGTTATTATCATATATCTGTCTCTCCCTAGGAGATAAGACATCCTCATTACCGTTCCATATCTTTATAGCTATATTATTGATTCTATCGTCAGAAGGATTTATGATATCCTCATCATCAGGAACCCTCTCGACTATATTACCTTCATCGGCCTTAATCTCGTTCTCCATAGATCTGGCTATCATATGATTATATGTCTTGAACATAAATGCCTCATCCTCCCCTATAAGACCATCTTGGTAAGCCTTGTCTATAGCTTGGTCGTTGGCGTAAAGATCATTGGCATCAGGATTATCAGTATTCCTGAAATCATACTTGCTATCATCCTCCTCATAAGTCTTACCCCATACGTTCGATAATATCTTCATGAACCCGCGCTCCTGCGCCCGGATGAATCTTCTGTCACGCATACGACGAAGAGACTCGTTTATATTCTTATAAGCCACAATATTATGACGATACTCACTAAGCAATGCCATAGCCTCCTTATAATTATCAACCCCACGGATAGATACGACGTTCTCAAAATCAGCTATAGTATCATAAGCCGCCATAAGATCAGCGGCACTGATCCTTGAATCATTTCTATTTAAGAACAACTTAGATATATCAGCCTCTGAGTTAATTAACGTAGTTAATTTCCTCTCCAATGCGATCCTATCCTCTGTTAATTTAAGAAGCCTATCATTCTCCTTGACCAACTTAGCCTTATCAGATTCAAGAGCGTCCTTCGACGCGACACTTTGTTGAAGCCTCAAGATATTCTTCTCCATCCTCTGTATATCATCCGTAAGCTTCCTGAGTTCTTCAAGATCCCTGCTCGAATCAGGATTAAGACGAGAATATATATCAAGAGCGGGGCCTATATCCGTATTGTATATCCTTCTTAACTGATTGGCAATATCGTTCAAATTATCCTTCGCCTCAAGGCCATTATAAGCCATATTGGAGATATAGGCGTTAAACGACCTATTGGATATACCATCGGTAAGGGAGTCGGCGAATCTGTTGGCCATAATGAAATTATCCACCTTCTTATTAAACTCGTTGACAAGATCGGCTTTATACTCATTGACCTGCTCATCCGTCATATTCATATCGGACGCTATATCACTATTAGGTATAGATTCGACTACCGTCCTGAAATTCTCCTTGGTATCATCCAACATCCCCATCTCCGAATCATAACGGAGACGATTGAATACGGCGTCACTAAAATCCTTATTTATGATCCTACCATCACTCTCGTACGATGTGTCTACACCAGATAATTGAGCGTTAAGAGCCATACTGCCACGAATAGCACGGACAGCGGCGGTGGTCAAGGCGCCGGCATTGGCGTTGTAGGCCTCCACCATCCCCTTGTTCCGGGACATGTCTTGGCTCCATTCCTTTATACCCCCAATAGTCTTTCCACCCATAATCGATCCGATAATCATACCGATACCGATCTCCTTCCATCCTTGGCTAGACCCGTACGTCTCCTTGAACCCATTCTTTATAGCCTCCATATAGCCTATATTCTGCCGGATAGCCATAGGATTGTATCTTGATTCTACCCAATCCTTGGCGGACTTACTAGCCACTCCCTGAAGACCTTCCTCATACAGACCCTCTGACACTGGGCGCTTGATGATATTGAACGTATTTCCGGCTACCTTCTGCCATTTCTTTGGTGTTATGGCTCTTAACGTACCGTTATCCATCCTCTCGGCACCTACGCCAAATATATTGCGTTTTATGAACTTATCCACACCAAGATCCATGCCGAACATATCGCCGAACATAGCTATATTGGATAATGACAATATGCCGACGTTGGCGGCAAATACGGCATTAGCGGCATTGGCATTATCAGCCCTGAACTTCATAAGCTCCTCATATGGGACTTCCCTTCCATAAGCGTTACGGTAAGACTGCCTGAAATTCTCCTCAGCCTCCATCAGCATACTTCTGGCCTCGACAGATGCCTCCCACGAGGTAGATGTGCCAAGGAAAGCGAGGGTGTCCAGTCCCTTGCCTATCCTCCGTCCCGTACGGGCGGCCCTAAGGTAGACGCCGAACGCTTTCTTGGTATCCGAAGCCGCTTTGCCTATCCTAGCCAAAGCCACGCCCGCCCTAGCTCCCGTACGAGCTAAGTTCATCAATCCAGCGCCGGAATATACGGCTGACGATAACATGGCTCCAGCGGTAAAAGCAAGACCGGATAAAAAATCGTTAGACCAGAAATTAGCCGTGGTCATGCTTTGAAGGAAATTCATATCCCGCTCCTCACGATTGTAATAATGAGCAAGACCGTAATCCATCTTCTTGTCCTGATCATCCAACCATCTCGTGAAATCGTTATCAAAAACAGCGTTAAAATTACCTCTGGATACACCGGCGTAAATACCATAAAAAGGCTGGATAACGCCGCCTAATCCGTATAGGGCAGTCTTACCTACAAATTTTCCCAAACCTCTCATCCATTTTTCAGTCCTACCTTGACTCCTAGATAAACGTGTGTCATTATCTACACCAGGGATATAAGACTCGTATTTAGGTATCCAAGTACCGCTACTAAGTCGATACCTTGAATCCTCCAACGATATCTCCGGACCAGTAAGATTAAACCTGCCCTTATAGCTTTGATCAGAAGCCATATATCCTAATGGGGACATATGTTTCATATCATCATAATAATTTGTCTTAACAGTATTCTTGATCCTCTCCGACAATGACGGTATCTGGGACTTTGATCTCTCGGAAGCGGAATACGGATCCAATACCGGAGGCAGGTCACGATCCGGTATATCATAGGGATCCGTACCAATAGCCTTTATATTATCCACGCTCATAGTAGGATACCCGTATTTGTTGGCAAGATCCCTTCCATTAGTAGCATTATTATCGGTTTTAACTGTTTCCATTATTTCCACTAGGTACTTATATACTTTTCTACACCAAAAGCATATTTTCACGCTTCATCGGGACATTGTTGAATCTGCTTACACGAAACCGATTCTAAAGAGGTCTCTCCACGTGCTTCAATTCCCGGCGTACCTCCGGTATCGTTTGTTAATCATGACTATATAAAACTGGTGTAAAATTATATATAATCACCTTCTACTATTTCCGTTATTCCTGTTTCTTATCTCCTGATCAATCATACTAGCTATAGGTGATACGAAGCTCTCGAAATCATCCGTAGTAGATCTACCTTCACTTCTCCAATATACTTCATTCTCCTTGCTAAGTATCTGCTGCCATGCCATAACCAAGTAATATTGAGGACAAAAATCAACCTTCTTGGCTACCTCATCAGCATAAGCCACACCATCCAGATCAATGGAATATAATGGAGTACTGCCATTCGCTACTCCGCCCTTCCTGTATATATCAACATTTATGCCGGAAGAACCGTTATTATACTTATATCCAGAAGCCCGAAGCTCATACATAGAAGTATTGTCAAACAACACATCAGTGGCGATCAACATCTGGTTCTTTCTGATATTACCATCATTGACATTGGTAAACATATCTATATAAGACATTGTCATATCCTTAGCTCCGCTGGCATAAGCCACAGGAGCTACCTGCAATGCCTTGGCCATCTTCCCATAAGCGTTATCGCTTGAATTGGCAAACGATATAGATACAACACCAGAGTCGTAGGTCTCGGATGGTATACTTACATCCTCCTTATAAAAAGTAAGGTCATTGGCGGCTAGATCTGCCTCACTTACCTCAACAACAGATCTTCCATCACCTCCATTATTACCAATGATCTGATAATTGCCATCACCTATAGGAGATATAGTAAACGTTATCTTCTTATTGGCATTATCCTCATCCTTGGGGATAAAACCACCACCACGAGTGAATAGATCACTAATCTTTATATAATCATACTCAGCTTTGCTTTTAGACGGATAATCACCAGAGAAGATATACTCACGCTCAGCGTACTCATGACGATATTGTCTTAGATAATCCTCACCGGCACGTTTAGCGTCGCTAGCAAGTCTTCCTAAATCGCCACGGCTCCATTTATGCCTAAGTACATCCCCATTCTCTTTATTTATCTCATCATATATAGCTGTAGCAACAACGGCATTCCTCTCGTTATAATTACTCAACCCTTCACTTAGATTCTTTTTAAATAAATCAGATGTAGAAAAATGACCAGCCCCCATATTAGCTAATAACTGTATATCATCCAATGTTAAGGAGGTTCCCATAAGATCATTTATTCTTCCTAGGACTACTGACGCTTCTCCAGAATTAACACTTCCAAGACTCACACCTTTATATGATACTGGATGCGTAGGGTCATTACCCATCTTAATAAATTCTACACTATTACTAAGGATAGAGCTATATGCGGATAATTTGGCCCAATCTTTTAACGATATATCTTTTATGGCTTCATGAGAAAAAGCCAAATGCCCTCCTTCTACAATATCTCCAAGATCAAACGTCCCATATCCATAACTAATATCAATTCCAGATCCAGTAATAGATCTAGCTTCTCTCTCGACTATAGCATCAACTCCATCCAAGACAGCGTCCTCAGCCTTATTGAATCCCTCATTGATCCTATTATACTTATTCCTTTGGTTGTTTAACCCAAGAAGCTTTATATAGCTGTCCTTGCCATTGTAATCAAGAAGCGTATTCGTAGACCCGCCATTAGCCTTGAAATAAGTCATGATGACTTGATCATCACTCATATTCTTGACAACATTACTATTCTCAGGATCGGACGCCCATGCGCTAATTTTTCTCTTGGCGTCATCTGATAGTGATTTAACAAAGCTATTCATACCAGCATTAACAGCCTTCTCATTAGCCGTAAATCCGTTCATGAACTCATCACTTATATTCACGTCATCAAGATTATCGCTCTTCGTAACCACCGTAGGCCCAACAGTATTATTACCACCACCATCACCACCGGATTCACCCGATTTACTGGCTTTCATTAAAGCGGCTTTCTCCATAGCCAGATTATGCCTCTTTGTCTCGTTAAACCTAGCTCTTTCCATCATCTGTTGGTTAGCCTTAAAGTAATACTCATCTACGCCCAGCGTCTCATATGAGTTATTATAAGACCATCTCAGCCCGACGCCACGAAGGAACTGCTGTCGTACCATGAACATGCCGGCTCGCTCCGGGCTGTAGTTGCTACCGATAACGCCCTCGGCATCCTCCACGAAATCATTTCTCTGCTTGATAATATCCGCCAGCTCTGACTCCAACCTAGCCTTTTTGACCTTATCATTGCCAACGCCCTTTAGCTTTGCCCGTATAGATTCTTCCTTGGCACTAAAATCATCAATATACCCTTTAAGGAAATCAGAGGTACTCTGGACATTGAATAGGTCAGGATTCGTCCTAGCCATATACCTACCCTCTAGTTGCATCTGAGCTTTGCCGTTCTCTGATATGGAAGCCATGGCTATATCCCTGACTTGAGCATAGCTCATTTCATCTATATACATCTCACGCATCTCCCCCGTCCTGTTACCATTGGCATCAATCACCGGCACATTGACTTTCTTTCCCTTATTAAGGGAGATGAAATTCTTCATCTTCTCATCAATCTCAGCGTGATAATCCGTATAAGGGGTATAATGTATAGGATTAAGACGTGTCCCTACCTGACCGTCATTCATCCAAGCCACGGCATCGGCGAAAGCCTCAGCCTCGTTTATAGGACTATACATCTTAGGATTATTCAATTTCATATCCTCCATCTTCTCACTAAACGACCGGATCTCCCTAGTGCCGGCAATGGCATTCAACACACGGGTATCCAGAGCCTCTCCAAGACGAGCCTGTATACTTCTGGCTATACCATCAGAAGCCAGATTAGATTTACGATACACGTTATTCACGTCCTGTATCAATCCATTTAACCTATTCTGAAGATATTCCCTATCCTGAGGTTTTATAATGTCAGAATTGATAATATAATCAGCATACTCGTTTATAGCCTGCCGATTGGTATCTATCTTCTGCTGCATGTATCCCATACCCTGCATCATGACATCCATGTTGTAGGGTGATACGTACTTGCCGTAATTCCTTAATATACTATATTGTGAAGCCATCCTTTATCCTTTCTTGCCTTTAGTTACTTCCTGAGCGGGATATAATCTCCTATAACTCAATATATCCCCTTGAGGATCAGCGATCAGCTGCCCATTAGGACCGATCTTTACATCCCCGAATATAGATCTTAATGTATTCATGGTCGTAGCCGTATTCCACTTCTGCTGAATCTCATCATTGACGCTATCGAAATACCTAGCCCAGTTCTCGTCATTTATAGCCAATCCCTGCAATATCCGTTGTTGATAAGCTTGACGTTGGGCTATGTTCTTGTCGTAAGTATTCGCCCATGATTGAGAATTGACATTATCAGCCCAAGTCCTTTGAGCCACATTTCCTTGTTCTACCTCATTTATATACTTACCTATATTGGAACTCATGATAGCCTGTAAATTGGAAGATAAAGCCCCTCTCTGGGAATCCGGGACATTACCCATCTGATCCAATTGTGATTGGAAAGCACGATTAGCCTCAACCATATACTGATCAGCCGATCTCAACACCGGATCCACGGTAGGAGCGTAATGCCTTTCCAGACCTTCCGTTGTCACGGCTCCCGGGGTCATCCTAAATACCTCGGGGAAGTCAAGACCGCCACCCACTATATTCCTGCCTCCATTGCCGCTGTTCGACTTACCGGCATTTGTATTGGTTTTAGGAAGTGTATTAGAATCAATCAGCTCAGGCATATCCAGCTTAACATCAGGATTCTCCACATCACCTATATCCATAGGACCGGGAGCCACCTTATGAGGGTCAAGTATAAAATCAAGACCTTCCATTCCTTTCATGGATCTCAATGCCTGCATCTTAAGCATATCCTCCCCAAGTATCTTATTAACGACATCCTTGTTCTTGTCAGAGAATAGTTGGCTAAAATGGGTGATACCGGCATCATTAAGAGCCTTATGTTGTTCCTCTGTAACGACATCCAAACCGATCATAGGACGAGATGTGGTAAACAAGCCTAATTTATTATCTCTCATCCTATCATGATATGCGGCTTTCTTGTCTTCCGGGTAATTACCTTGACTATCCTCACCACCAAAGGAAACGAGCGTCGTGTAATCCCGAAGTGCCTCCGCGTTGGCGATGATCGGGTTTTCCGCCGTAGCCAAGCCCATCCAGCTACTTGTCTGACCGTAGATAGCGTCTTGCAATGCCCTAGCCCTAGCGCCCTCTGAAGCTCCCATATAAGCATCGTAAGCGACCGGATTGAATGTCTTATAATAATTCAACCTCTCATCCGTATTAATGCCTCCATAAGAGCCATCGGCCCCTTGGCGCTGATAACCGAAATAGTTAGGATCATTGTTGAACCTATTCTCGATCGGACGGAAAGTTAATTTACGACCGAACAAAGACGTGCCTCCTATCTCCATCTTTTGACGAATACCAGCCACTTTATTAAGCAACTCTTTCTTAGCCTCGGCTATATCCTCCTCCGTAAGACCGTATTCTTTCATGGATCTGGATATGATGTTATCTATCTCACCACCCTTAGCGAAATACGTATCCTCATCCTTCTTCATCTTCCGGTCTTCCTGCTCCTTGTATATGACATTAGCGAAGTCCGTAAATCTTCCCTCTAAGCCATTAACGGTATCGTTACTATCATTTATAGCCTTAGATAATATGGAGGCGTTTAAACGCCTTGTATTCTCGTCATCTATCTTATCGTTTTTCTTCAGCTTCTCCAGCGCCTTTTTCTGATCATCGTAAGCCGATTTAAGACCGATCTTAGCCTTATACCTGTCCATTAACGTAGCATACGTATCCTTAGGCGTGGCTTTGATCCCATACGTATCTCTGATGTATTTAGCGAAATCCGGCTCTATGGTTGTGTCGTCGGTAATAACCTTCGTTCCCTGCTCCAAGGAAACGGGGGTTCCACCATCGGCGTGCTTCTGCCCCATAGCCTCCATCGGAGCCTCTCCGGGCTGCGTCACGTACTCACCCTTCTCGACCTCTACGTTGGCTTGATCTTCCATCGACTTAGGTAACGGATATAGATACTCACCGGTAAGGCTTCCGCTATCGAACCTATTATTAGGTCCTAGATAAACACCGCCACCATCCTTATACTGCATCTGAGATTGCCTTCTTTGCCTAGCCTCCCGCTCTTGAGCCAGCCTGATATTAGTACGAGTGCCTTGCTCTGACGCCATCCCTGAGAACACGTTCCTAGCTAACCCTAAGACACCACCGATACCTGACATCACGGTGCCTACGATATTAGCCGTCTTAGCCCCGGTGGATAAATCACCATATCCCTCGCTTCTCATACGTCCTATACCACGACCCACCTGAGTGAACCTAGATCCTATATCATCAGCACCATAGTAAGGGATAGTGGTAAAATCAAAAACATCCGTACTACCAGACTTATCAACCTTCTTATTACTGTCAACCAAAGCGCTCAAATCACTTGTATCAATGGTATTAATATCAGGCTGCTGAATATCAAATCCTATCTGGGTAGACGAAACCAAAGGCTCCACTCCAATACCCTGAAGACCAACAACATTACCGGGCATGATAGGGGTGACTTCCCCAGCCTCTTGATATTTAGGTATCTTCCTCTTGATTACATATTTGCCCATATCAAATTAATTTCGTTCTGACACAAAGATAGTTGAAAAAAATAAAGACCCACCATTTCACAACGATGAGTCTTTGTTTTAAATCAATCTTTTAAAGATGCATAAAAACACCTATAAATATTGTTGTAATGCATACTATTTTATATATTCGCATAAAAACAAACATTACAAAACAATGAATAGAGAAATATCAGAAAATAGTATTGAGTTCAACAAAGAAGACAATTTTATTTGCATAACAGACTTTGTATATATAATAAACTCGTATAGAGAATCAAAGAATAATCCAAAAATTAGAACTGATCATTACATAACATCAAGTATAACACAAAACGTAATCAATAATATATTAAGACAAATAGATATGCCAGAAAAAAGCATAAAGACAATATCTGATTTAAAAAATGTTGGATTAGCATACCGAAAAGGTAAAGGGCCTGGACAAAAATGGTTTGTCGATTACAGAGTATTTATATCAATCGCAATGAATATAGATGATAAAATAAAGGCACATCTAATATCTTATGCAATAAACTCAATATCCTCGACAAAGATTATAGATGAAATACTAAACAGTATATCAAAAAATTATAGAAGCATTTCAAATAATAGATATAAAACGTATATAGCAATAGATAGAATATCAGGTCTTTGTAAAATAGGTAGAGCTATTAATATAAAAAAAAGACTATCAGCTCTTAGGGTATCAAATATAAATATAGAAATGATATACACAATAGATGACGACATCGAGTCGTATATGCATAAACTTTTATTAGGATTTAAAGAAGATAGAGAATGGTTTAATATAGATGAAGGTATAATAAATAGTATAGCTAAAAAATACGGATTTAAAAAATACAAACAATAAAAAATAAAATGCGATAGCTGATTATATTACCTACAATAAACCATATAGCTATCGCATTATATCAACCTATTTCTTTTAAATCCTTTTTACAAATAACGAACCTATCGTTTTCACCAAGTCATAGAAACCAGCAGCGCTAAGCCCGACAGCCACCCCATACAACAGAGCTTCCCACCATTCACTCCCTACTAACAACGGGGATACCTGAAGAACCCAAGCCAGGATACATACCAGCATGCCGATAACTACAGCCGATAGGATCTTAGCCCACTTATGGGTGTCGATATACGGAACCACCTTAGCTAGCTGAGTGGCTGACATCGTGACGAAAGCCATGATTCCGGTAAAGGTAGTCAGATCAATAGTAATAGGCCCTTCTGATGGGATTACCTCTTGTGCCATCAAAGCGAATGGCGTCAATAACATAGCAAATAAAAACAACAATCTTTTCATACTAAAATATTTTTAAAAACAGACAAATATAACGAATTAATCCAATACATCATTAGCTATCCCTCCTAGAGTCACAACAGGATTAGCTATATCAAGAATATCATCCAGTCTATTTCCGATCCTACCCATCACGCTCGTATTTCTTAATATATCCATACCACCTATCAATTCAGCGGCCGCACCCGCCACCCCTAGTATATTCCAAAAATTATCATCATCCGGGTTTAATGCCATCTGAGAAGAATCAACACCTATTCCTGATACACCAGATATTTTTTGGACAGAATTACTATGGGCTATATTATTCAACAACGGATACAATCTAGCGCCTGATCTCTCTATTAACCTCAAGAATCCAGGAGACGCTGTGGCTATATCACCTATTGTAAGTAAAGTATCAGCCATAAGCTTATAGGGATAAAACCGCTCCTTCCTTTTTATCTCACTCTCTTCTGCCCCCTTTTTAACAGATTCTCCAAACGTGTCGTACATGGCTGTATCAAAAAGACTATTCAAGAGATCAACATCCTTATTTTTGCCTCCTTTTATATTATCATCCAATTTAAATATAGGAAGATTATTCATCCTCCTGAACTGATCCTCATCTATAAGACCCTGTTGAAAAGCGGATCTTGACGCATTTAGAATCTTATGCCTTTCCTTGCTTAATGCTCTTATCGCCTCTTGCTTGTCCACGACGCGTTTTCGTTGATCCTTATCATAAAACCATTTATCATCCCCAACAGGGCCTCCTTCGAATTTTATTGACGACACTCCTTTTATATTCAGCATCAACCCCGGTATCATATTAAGCACCAACTGTCTTTTCGCCTGTTCCTTACGCATACGCTCGACCTCCGCTATCTGCGCCTCTGATTGAGGATCATTCTTAATATTATTAGCGATGTCCTCTATAGCTTTCTTGTTGGCGCCGGATTGAGCTAGCATCTTATATAACAGATCTTGACCCTCCTTCTCCCACCAGCTATCTATGGAAGGGTGGGAAGCCAAAGAAGGATTGGCAGGGGCTACCGTCTCAGGGGTAGGCTGCTGACCTCCGTCCCCCATGCCCGAATCCCGCTGCCCGAACTCGTATCTCATTGGCTCGTTCTCCGGGACACCGTATCTATTGGAGAACATATCGGCGAACTCAAGCCTCTTCTCATTTCTTAAAGTCGATCCAAGAGGCCTGCCATACCCCTGATTCCATGCTACGGTAGCGTCCTTGTAGTTGGTAGCGTTATCAAAATCAGCCTTTGAGTACATATAATAATTATATACATTGCCTTGAGCGTCCTTGTCAAAGAACTTGCCTTGGTTAATGTAGTTCCAGCCTAGTCCCGGTACACGACCTTGATACTCATCCACGAGATAATCCAGTTGTTGGGTTAATGTCGGTTTCTTCCCATACCTTCGCTGTAGCTCCTTCTTCCTCGGACCAAGCCATTGCTGGATGCCAAAATCACCGGCGGCTCCTAGGGCTTCGGTGTCCCCTCCGGACTCGGCGGCGATGTTCGATAGGATGCCGATAGCTTGCGTTTGTGGTATTCCCTTCTTATCAGTCAGATAATCCCATATCTCATCATACACAGCCATCTTATTATCCTCTGATCTGTTTGGATCGATAACATATTTACCAGACCCGTAATCTCGCCCTGTATCAACCGGCCCTCCATCTTCCTTATTCTCTAACTTATTCTTAGACATAATAGCGTTACGGACAAGAGCCTCCTTCCCGCTTTCCGGGAGAGGACTATAATCCTTAAACGAACCTCTCTCATCAAACTTATTACCTATAGCATCCAGCGTCTTGGTAGCTATATTGACAGGAAACTCTTGATCATCGCTATAAAAATCATACACGTCGTAAACACCTAACCTCCCATCCGGACGCCTATAAATTGTAAAATTGCCAAACCCTGATAACGGGGTAAGCTCACCAGCAGCTTCGGGATAAAAATCGTACTCAGAAAAAACCGTAGGCTTACCAGATCTTACAGAATTACGATTCTTCTCAAAAATATCTACCCACTCTCTTGACTTCTTTAAGAACTCCAATTTACCATAAAGCTCATCTGATGCCGGTGTATCAGAACCATATATTTCTTGCTCCGTATCATGTATTTTCTTATCTAACCTCTTTATCTCATCCTTAGTGTCACGATTGAACATCTTCTCAATATCAGTAATGACATTATCAGGAATCCGTATCTCCTTATTATTGCCATCTAGATTATTAGGTTGAGATAAAAATCTCGCCCATAGTTGATCGCTATATTCATCAACGTTAGCCTTCCCGTTTCTGCCATATATAAACTCATTGACCTTGTCAGGAAGGCTAGCATTTGAGGCCACCACATCGGGGGTGACATTCTCGTACAACCTTCTTCTTATGGCATTACCTAAGATATCTTTTAAATACGAAGCCTTATCAGATACATCCTGTCTTACATACAACGGGTCATCACCAATAGGTCCACCATCCTTATATTTAACCTTGAAATCAAAATTGCCAATATATTTCTTTACGTTATTGATATAATCATTATCATCAGGAGAAGCCTTGCCGTTATTCAATAACCTTCCCTTACCCATCCACTTATAAAGCAAGGCGTCGAATTTGTCTATATCATTACCTTTATTATCCTTAAAACCACGACCGACAACCTCGTTCTTGTATATAGACGCCAGACGCAACATGGTAGCTATACCTGAATTATACGGTTTAAGGATATTTTCCTTATCTATACCAAATTTATCATAAACCTTCCTTGTCTCATCATTATCTCCATCCATCTTTATCTGTGTTATACCCTTCGAGTTATAAGACCTGTCATTCCATCCATCACCCTTGAGCAATGATCTAAATCTCTTGGCTATATCAACACCGAAATCCCCGATAGCCTGTTTCCCGATATATCTGGGAGATACTCCAAACTTTGTCTCCTGCTCGGCGATACCCATGGCAAGCATAGCCATCCTATCATAAGTGTAGCTATCGATATCGAACTCACTCATGATACGTTCCTTGTTATATGATATAGCGTCGCTATATTCCTTTATATTACCCAGCTTATCCATTTTGGCTATATTATCAATGGCTGATATAACACCAAGGAACGCGTTGTTAGAATTGACGCCATTCTTTGAGTCATAAGCGTTATAAATCCATTTAGGTAAGACATCTGGGGATATGTCACTATTCTTGATACTTATATTTAAAGGTCTAAAATCCTTATTTATGTGAACATTGTAATCATCCCATAGCTTCTTCTCTCCGGAATCCTCACCATAAGGATTATCCGCTATATAATTAATAGATCCCTCACGAATGACAAATCTACTTCCCTCTTTCTCTGGAAGCGTATAAATAAAATCACCCTTCTTTATAAAATTATACAACTCATTCCCTGTATCACCAAGAAGCCTGATACATCCATTAGAGCCTCTTCCGGCAGAGGCCTCGTGGTGCATAGACGAAGCTATGTTATGATCCCATTTACCTGTCTTAGGATTAAACCTAGCTCTCTGAAACGATTTTCGACCATGATACTCACCTATACCTGATACTCTTGTTATACCGGCTGGGGTAGACATATTACCTGCCCCACTGACAAGTTTCCCATTCTTTGTCTTTGTGTATGTATTATAATCATCACCGGAGGCGCCGGTCCCTATATTGTTAGTGCTATAAAGAATATCTCCATGCGGCGAATAAACCGTCAATTTTTTATTCTTTTTATCAACAATAGCGTAATTAGATTTATGATTAGCGCTCTTGATTATATCCTCATCGCTCATCCTATTGATCTCGGTCTCTCTGGATACTATCTCCATCAAATCATGATCCTCTTTCTCTATTGACAGCGATGGGTCTGAAACTCTTATCTTATCACCTATCTGTATCTTGTTGATATCAGGGATATCCCTATTCCACGACGCAATATCGTCTAAAGATAATCCCAATCTTTTGGCTATGCCCCAAAGAGTATCGCCTTTAGATACGGTATATACCTCTCCCCCATCGGCCTTCCGTTCAATCTTCTCTCCCCATAGCCCATATTTCTCCATGGGCCATATGCCGTCTATGGCATCCACATAACCAACGGGATACTCCCCGTCCAGACGCCGGTTTCGCCGCTCGTCCGCCGGGTACAGGGCGTTGGCCAACGGCTGCGTGATATGACCCAGCCCCTTATCCTTGGAACTCGACATAGCATCCACCACAGTCCGATATACAGGTCTTAATTTCTCAGGTAGATATAATCCCGCCTCATCAACCAATTCACCGATCTTCTTATTTATACCCCTGAGGCTGAAATTATAATTACCCATACCGTTATTCAACGGGGACAACGTACCTCTTATCCCATTCATGCCTTTAACTGCGGCTCCTCCGCTAAGGATATCAAACTCCGGGGATACGTTTCTCAAAGGACTATCATCCATACCCCTGAAATACATAGGACGCTCGCCTCTTACGACACGATCAAGATCTTCCTTATACAAATCCTTTATCCATGAAGGGATTTCCTCTTTCTTATCTTTCTTAGCCATAAATCACGTTTTCTACAAAGATATACATAATCGGATGCAGAATAAAACAATAGGCGGGTACATGATCTTAATCACCTACCCGCCTACGCTTTTCAATGCATGTGATAAGCCGCTAGAGCTTTCTTAGCCGAATCCCTCGATTTGTACTTGGCCGGCCATAACTTTCCGGTCTTGTTGCTGACCACCCTCCAATCATTCCCTACTTTCTTAATGCATCCAGATTTAGGGCATCTACTGGATTTACCCTCACTCCTCTTTCTCGATTTTCCAGTCATACCACTTTTACGTGCAAATTAATCAAGTCATTTAAATCATGGATCAAAGGAACAATACTATCCCTTATACATTCGTACAAGACGTTATCTTGGGAATAATATTTACCGATCTCCAGAATCATGCCCTCAAACCCGGGATCATGCGTATTATTATATAATATAGGATCATCCTTGGTTCCAGCACTACCATCCACCACCTCATGCCATAAAGCGGTTTGATTACCCGGTCTCCAATTATCCTGCGTGGTGTGCTGCTGGTCACATTCATATAACTTGCCATTATACCTATAATATTGACCAACCTGAACAGCGATCCCAGCCTTCCATTCAGGATAATACCCTTTCATGGATAACGCCTCAGAAGAAGACAACTCCACCTTATTTATTATAGACTTGACAAATTTACATAACCCACTAACAGGCAACGCCTGATCTTCATCATGACCGCCCTTTAGCCCAATCTTATCAAGCTCTACCTTTATCCACGAGATAAACATATCGTGATCCTGAACCTCCTTATCTTCCGGATTATTCCTGAATTTCCTCGCCAAAGAAGCATCCAGAGAAGCCACATCATAAGCGGAATCCAATCCGTAGACCGTCATCTCAGCGGCAATTATAGCCTTATCTCGGCTCACCGGCTTATCCAACTTGACAGGAAAAGCCTCGGTAATAGTCTTGCTAATAACATTCCCGTCACCACCTACGTAACTGTCATTGACATACGTCTTATGACCAAGATACAGCAATACCGATCCTCCTAGATCCAATGATACACATCTACCATCCACCCATCTAGTTTTCCCCTTATTGTCATCATTGTCAACAGAAGAAGGAATCTCAATATAATTTAAATTAATCATATCAAATGTATTTTAATTGGTTCGTACTATCCTTAAATATATAACCGCATTGATTTTCTACCTCAACATCCTCTATAGGCAAAATAGCGTTCTTGCCATATTTAACCTCACATGCTAAGACAAAATTAATGATTCCTTGATAATTACCATGAAACTCCCTTGCCTCGATCTTGCCAGTTAAAACACCATCAACTACCTCGTCTATACCAATAAGGCATTTTATCCAATTAGGATTCCCCTTGTTGTCTCTCCTTATATCATAATCAAGTACAGAAAACTTTTTGTCGATCAATCCTTTTATATCTATATTTCTGGCATCCATAGATCTGTCTATCTTGATCTTGGATGTTAAATCCTTTAATTTCATATCTTTTTCTATTCTTAAAGCCAAATTAAACGAATCAGCATGTTTAAATATACCAAAATAAGATGCCCATTTATCATCACTACCACATATCTTAGCCCTATTAACAGTTCTCTCCCGAACAGACACATATCCCTTATTATGATCATTCATGTCCATACCATTACGATGAAATACATATCCACAAAAATCTATACTATCATAAAGACTAGATATCCTTGTCGTATTACTTTTAGCCCTAATGCCTAAATTATACCACCAATAATTTTTAACCCTCCATTTAGAAACGTTAGCATCTTCTTTGGTATGGAAAGCCATAATAACATCATCAGCGTATCTAACAGCAAAAGGGGATATGGATTTAGCGTAATAATCAAATCCAAGCATAACTATATGATGAACCATGGGACTTGTAGGCGTACCTATGGGAAGCTTGCCATTGACAAAACAAACATTAACAGCAAAATCAATCAGCTTACGATCATCAACGATTCTTCTCATAGCCCTACGAAAAACCTTAACAGTTATATGATCATAACACTTCCTTTGATCAATGATAAGTGCCCATTCTAAATCAAGCCTATCATAAAACAAACCCTTTAATAATCGTACCACGGATTTTCTTCTTGTATTAGATGTTATGCCACAGCCAGGCTTACAGTTAAGGCCTGTCATATTATCCTTAGAGTAATAAACAGGTTCTATGAGCAACAAGAAAAGATGCTGATATATACGGGTAATGAAGGTGGGACTATCTATCTTCCTTACCTTCCCATTCCCATTGATCTTCTCAAGTTTCTTGTATTTGATAAAAGAAAGATAACCATCATCCAACAAATTATCGTAAATCATATTACAATTAACATCAAGATTCTCATTAAAACGAATAACCTCCGTCTTCCATTCATGTCTATCTGATGCCCTAGCAACAGCCTCCTTAACCATATCAATATTGATAGAGTCAAAAATACCAGAAAACTTTTTCATCAATCATCTCCATTTTTAGCCAAGCTTGGCATTAAACGTGATCGCTTGTATGACCACCATCGTATCCCTTTGTTCATAATCTCACGAGATATTGAACGCATATACGTATGTCTTATAATTTTCGGCACTCCCGGCCACGAACAAGAGGGATTAAATCTAAAAACATAAAATACCGTTACTTTGGCAGACCCCGCATTATTACGATTCGCATTAGAAACAGCGTTGTTAGCATTGAGGTAACGAGCCGAACAATTACTGTTGTTAGCATTACCGCGAAAACGAGCAGCCGCCCCCTTGTCCGTTATTTCAACCTATCTCTCTAGTTTCAGAATCCCTGATCCCTATGTCAGATTTGTCTAGAAGCGATAGGATTTTTATGATAAAGCAAGGACTTGCAGTCCCTTCATTACGCCTGCGGCGTCGCTGCGCCCACTTTCAATAAAGCTTGGGCAGACCCCGCATGATGACGATTCGCAGTAGAAACAGCGTGGCTAGCATTGAGGGAACGAGCCGAACAAGAACTGTAGGAAGCAATACCGCGAAAACGAGCAGCCACCCTAGTACGAGTACCGATAGTGCTACCCCAATAGCAGTCGCTCCATCCATAACAACATTGTCCAGTTATGATATTTCCTCCATTTTCAACCTTCCACCCTGTATAAGGAGCACGCTTCTTCACATATCCATTTAATTTATTATCAAAATCTCCCATAAACGGATAAACGGACTCGAAATCAAATACACCATGATTAGCCTTATTGATATCTGTTACTTTCATCCATTTTGTTTGATCACATTCCATATATAACTTAAAAGGGTTGCCACCCCTATTGACATCAGGCTTATTCTTAAGTTCTCCCACTTGCTCATATCCCCCACCAGAATATACGAATATATCTCCAGATAACGACATCCCTCCAAAAAGAGACATCCTTAACATAGCTTCCAAATCCCAAGACACCGATTGACTCGACGAATTTTTAGCGTTAAATGTATCTCTCATTACCTTCATCACCTTTACATTCATCCCATCAAGTCCATTTGTTTCAGGCACATTAATATAAGAATAATACGAACCATAAAAATCAAAATCAGAACCTTCCACGGCATTTATCTCATTAGCGTACGAGGCTACCATCTGACTTTCCATGCACTGTTCTTTTTGATATTCCATATTAACTATATGAGACATGAACAGATAATTGTAGCTATCGACTTCCTTTATATCTCCTGATTCACTCCATCTTAAATACTTCCATGTGGACGATGATGACAACTTATACCTTACTCCTCCGTTTGATTTCCATGTACTCTCAGAATCGCATGAATCATTAGATGATATACCAGATCCAAACATATTAGCATTATGTATGTCCTTTCTCCCATAGTATATCTCTTGGGAAATTATATAAGCGTTAAGGGCATGGAATCCTCCCTCAGCGAAAGGATATGGTTTGTCCGGATCGGCGTTATTTGCCCTGCTCCAAGACATGTTATTTATCTGATTCATATCAACCGTCCTTGGGTACGTACGACCGTTAACAAACATCTGACATGTATTGTTAACACCGGAGTGACTCCTACAATTGGCATCTCCGGCCTCATAAGCATAAAAGAAGCATCTCGCCTTATTACCTATCGTAACGACCGGGCATGGGGTGTAAGCTGTTGGACGAAGAGGATATTTGGATACATCTATACCATCCCATACGATGGGCTTGGAGAATAATCCCGCCCATACCTTACCGGAATCTCCAACAACATTATCAAGGATATATATCATTTCATCCCTACCTACGCCAATAGAATACTTGGTCTCAGTCGTCTCCCACGGCCGAAGCTTATGGGATACCGCCTGCCCTGACGCAACATACAAAACCCTCGGGGATGAACCGGACTGTATCAGACCCTTGTCTATCTCCCATTCAGCTACCGCATCATACGATCCAGCGGCGTAAGCCAAAGAAGAAGCGGAGATGTCGGTGTACAAAGCGACATCACATTGGGATCTCATATCCTCCGTGATACCAACCGTAGGAGCATAACCACCGTTTTCGAACCTCAACAAATTACCCCTCATCAACTTCCCGACAGGAGTGGTGGTTTCCCCGGCGTTATCCGTCGTATCCAATAGATACATATTCCATTTATTGGCAAATTCCCTGTCCCCATGGAACTCAACAGCGTTAGGAGCGAGATCGCCATCTACCCATCCAGCGACGTAATAATCATGCGAATTTAACATCTTTAGTTCATCTACATCCTCGATTATACCTTTTACGCACTCTATCTCACAAGGAGATTTATATGTGCCATCCCCACAAAGGAATTTACCATCATCCCCCTTCGCCGGAGTCGGGACCAGTCCCGCTTCCCCACCTTCAGACGCCGTGGCGCCAACCATGTTCTTGACCTTGTCGAGCTTCTGCTCTATCTGCTCGCCATTGTATTTACCAGCAAAATCTTCCATACTATCTTAAAGTATTAAAGGGAAGAACAAATATTCTCCCCTATATGTTAACAACTAATAAATCTTCTCATCATTACTGAACCAACGAACTATCATCTTGAACCGGCTCTCAATGTCATTCACGAACCTAGCCAAGAACCAATCGCCACGAAGACGATCCCGCCACCTCCGGTGATAATCGACAGCTCTAGGGTCGATCTTCCGGTCAATATCATTCACGTCCTTGATCCATACCGGGAGGTTATTAGTATCGTCTTTGACCTCGTTAAAATAGTCATTTATATTTATCTTCTGATCAACCTCCGTCACCAGTATCTCACGGCTATCGTCATTGGTTACAGGATACCTTAACCGCTGGCTCATATCGTTCTTGTCAGCGATAACCATCCGAAGCTCACCGCTGTTGTTGGTATCGTTATAAAACCATGCCTTATTGAATCCGGTAGTCCTAAGAATTTGGTAATTAACCTCATCCTGATACCTTCTGGCATCCATCCTATATTGGTAGTTCGTGAGGATCTTATTCACATACTGCTCACGTACCGGTACCTCTATAACGAACGGATATAGCTTACCGTAAAATACTTGATACGATTGGTTGGTCAATCCATGAGACCATAACCCTATCTCCTGACTTTCACTTGAGTAGTTCTTTCCAGACTGGAAATAATGCTGGTGCTCGATATAATAATCAGGGGTGTAGGACAAATATGATTTCCACTCACCCTTCAAACAATTATATCCAACGGTAAAGGAGACATCCGTGAAATGGCTGGTGTCCGAAAGCTCCACCGCCTGCCCGTTCCTGTAGAACCGGCCTCCCCTGAATTGGTACTCGCTTGGATTCCCTACCGGTATATAATCTTTCTTGGTTATCAGAACCCTCTTGAACCGATTGTCCCAGCCCATGGATAGCCCTATACCAAAGAACTTGTTATCGATATCATAATAAGACAACTCAGCGTCCGTATCAGCGTTATATATCCGGCTACGGATGATCTTCATCTGAAGATGCTCCTTAAACCAGTTTCTAAGCCCCGGTGTGACCTCCGTAAGATTCCTACCATTAGAATCTACCTTAAACACCTGACCACGCCTTAAATCGACCCAAAAATGCCCAAACTCGCAACTGATCATATCCCGACTCTGGGTCCCGGAATATCCTAACGTCGTATTATTATACTCGATACCACGAGAGGCGAAAAGACCACCTGTCCCTAGCTCGCTATTCTCCGGGGATATTCTCTCCGCCAACACGTCTATGGCATTGTACAACCCTACCTGATTCTCAAAACGAGCCAGTATCTGATCCGACTCTATCCCTTTCATGCTTATAAGTTTCCCGAAAGATGTCTTGAACTCATGGTAATCCATAGGCTTGTACGACAGCCAAGGATCGGTCATGCCGTTCTCCGACACGTCGGCGGTGCTCCATATGACGCCGTTGGGTCTTTGGTAAGCGCAGTCCCAAAAATTGCTATCATACGTCTCTGGTAATGACCTGCCACCTAACGTAAATCGATTCTTATACACAGGACTTATCTTAAACACATTATCCCTTGATATAGGGACATTACGCTCCTGGGTCCATGATATATAATCCCCCACCTCCGGATAGAACCCCTCGTAAGGCTCAGGTCCGGCTATACGGAAATTGCAATTGATCTCAGACTCCACAAGAAACTGAGGTATGCCATAGAAGTATAGGAAGAAACGACCGCTAAGATACATATCTCCGGTCTTGCAAACCATCTCATAAGCGCTCTTCCGGCTAGGGTAAGAGTATAGCGATCCG